>ENA-OQNA01000292-OQNA01000292.1-human-gut-metagenome-genome-assembly--contig:-NODE-292-length-14982-cov-10.470616_pt1 | contig 14982 bp, 11 predicted proteins | sample MGYA00242625_ERZ504872 | MGnify/ENA primary metagenome ERZ504872 (study PRJEB26092, sample SAMD00036425) | human gut metagenome | host: Homo sapiens | study: EMG produced TPA metagenomics assembly of...
GTGCTTCGGGGGCAAAAGCCCCTCGCACTCTGCGACCGCTGCCCCTGCTTCGGTTCGCTGTTTCCGCCACTGGCGGCGCTCACCTTTGCAGCATCCAGTATTATCTGCGCTTTTGGCTTAGCAGCTGTCGCACCTCGCTCGCCGTATCGGCACTTAGAATTATGCGGTATTGCCCTAAAATACGAGGAGCCAAAGAATGGCAGATAATTGCTCATTACTAATTCCTCATTTCTAATTTCTAATTATAAAGTATATCACATCCCTTCAAAGGAGGGAATTGCATTGAAGATTGGCGGCAAGCTTTTGGAGCGCAAAACAGGCGGGCGGTCACGGTATTGGCAGGTGTTCTGGCTTTGCTTTGCGGTGGCGGCGGCGCTGTTTTTGCCCCACTGCATCATTGATGGCCTGAACGGCGACTTTTTCCACTACGCCGGGGACTTTAACGACCAGCAGATTTCCTTTTATTCCTATGCCAACAATTTTGTTAAGCAGAGGGGCAGTTTCAGCTGGGCAACGGACCTGGGCAGCGGGTTTGTGAACTCCTACAGCTTTTATCTGTGCGGCAGCCCGTTTTTCTGGCTCACCCTGCTGCTGCCCTATCGGTGGACGCCCTGGGCCATGGTGCCAATGCTCTGCCTTAAATTTGCTGTGGCGGGCGGCGGGGCTTACCTGTGGATGCGCCGCTGGGTAAAAGACGAGCGCTGGAGCATGGGGGGCGCGTGTCTGTATGCGTTCTCCGGCTTTACGGTGTACAACGTGTTCTTTAACCACTTTTTGGACGTTGTGGCGCTGTTCCCCTACATGCTCAAAGCGCTGGATGACGCCGTGCTGGACCGCAGGCACGGTGCATTCCCGTTTTGGGTTGCGGTCAACCTGCTCAACAACTATTTCTTTTTTGCCGGGCAGGCCGTGTTTTTGATTATTTATTTTGTCTGCATGGTGGCGGGCGGCCGGTACAAGCTGAACCTGCGCCTGTTTGGGGCGCTGGCGTTCCAGACGGTGCTGGGCTGCTGCATGGGCTGTGCGCTGCTGGTTCCGGCGGCACTTTCGCTGGTGCAGAACCCGCGCACAATCGATCCATTCAATGGGTACGGCTACCTTGTATACGGCAGCGCCCAGCAGTACCTTGCCATTTTTTACAGCGCTTTTTTGATGCCGGATGCCCCCTACCTGAAAGACCTGTTCCAGGAGGGCATCTTAAAGCACACCAGCATGACCGTCTACCTGCCGGTGGTGGGCATTGCGGGTGGGCTGGTGTTCTGCCGCGTACGGCGGCGCCACCCCTTTGCGCGCATCATGAAAGTGTGCCTTATCTGCGCCTTTGTGCCGGTGCTGAACAGCATGTTCTATGCCCTCAATTCCAGCTATTATGCGCGCTGGTATTATATGCCGGTTTTGGTGCTCTGCGCCGCCACGGCTATGACGCTGCAAAAAGCCAACCTGTGCGAAACCGAGTACCGCCGCGCACTGGGCCTTGTGGCGCTGTGTACCTTGAGCAGCATTGCCTTTGCGCTGGTGCCCAATGAAAAAGACGGCACCACCACCATTGGCGTGGTGGAGGAACCGCTGCGCTACTGGGGCATTTTGCTGGTCAGCATGTTGGGCGTGGGGCTGTTCTGGCTGCTGCTGCATTACCGCAGGCAGCTGGCGGCACGGTTCCCGGCGGCGGTGCTGGCCGTGGTGCTGGGGTTCAGCTTTGTGTATGGGCAGGTACACCTTTCCATCACCAAATACGGCCAGTGGTACCACGATGCGGACTATGTGCAGCAGACCTGGCGCGAAGCCCCGGAGCTGAACGCCGTTCTGCCGGACGATGTCTTTTACCGGCTGGACGCTTACGACAGTTATAACAACCTTGGTCTGTGGCTGGACAAAAGCTGCATCCAGTTCTTTAACTCCACGGTAGCACCCAGCATTCTGGAATTTTACCCTACGGTGGGCGTTAAGCGGGATGTGAACTCCAAGCCGGAAGCCAGCCTGTATGCCCTGCGCGGTCTGCTGAGCGTGCGGTATACCCTTGTGCCGAAAGAAAAAGTTGAGGATTGGGAAAAAGAAAAGCTGGAAGGCTGGAACCTTGTTTCAAGCACCACAAGCTACCTGATTTACGAGAACGAGAACTGGGTGCCGATGGGCTTTACCTATGATTCCTATATTACGGAAGAGGACTTTGAAACGGTGAGCGATACCAACGCGGGCAATGTACTGATGAAAGCCCTGCTGCTGACCGATGAACAGGTGGAACGGTACGGCCAGATGATGCAGAACCTGACGGATGATGAGAAAAATAACATCAGCTATGAGGATTATGTGCAGGACTGTACGGCCCGGCGGGAAAGCGCTGTGACAAGCTTTACCGCAACGCGCACCGGCTTTACCGCGCAGGCGGATCTGGAAGCCGAAAATCTGGTACTGTTCAGCGTGCCCTATGACGATGGTTTTACCGCAACCGTGAACGGTGTGCCGGCGGAGGTGGAGAAAGTGGACAACGGCCTGATGGCGGTTGCCGCCCCGGCGGGCCACAGCGAGATCGTGTTCACCTACCACACGGCCGGTCTGCGGCAGAGCGTTGCCGTCAGCGCCGGCGCTATTGTGGTGTATGCCGTGTGGGTAGCAGTATTGCACCGGAAAAAGCGCCGGGAAGAGAGCAGTGTGGGGTAAATGATGCCCCGCCAAACCGTTGGGAGTGTGCACGGTCAAATTTAGGGCAACACCGCATAATTCCCGCCTTACGGCTTAAGCACCGCTCCGGCGGCTGCGGCACGGCATCTGCGTTGCCAAAATGCTCGATAATGTCGGGTTGCGGTACCCGCATCGTGCTTCGGGGGCAAAAGCCCCTCGCACTCTGCGACCGCTGCCCCTGCTTCGGTTCGCTGTTTCCGCCACTGGCGGCGCTCACCTTTGCAGCATCCAGTATTATCTGCGCTTTTGGCTTAGCATCTGCCGTACCTCGCTCGCCGTATCGGCACTTAGAATTATGCGGTATTGCCTTAGGATGTAGTCGGGGGCGGAAAATTGCGTTTTATCCCGATGGAGACCGTAGGGGCGCACATTGTGCGCACGCGGGTGTGTGGCATATGATGGGGTGATATACCCGGATACAGCCCGATATGTGGAATCATGGCACAACACCCCGCCCTACAGCTGATTTTTAACTATCTACTATAATTTATATATTAAAGTTTTTTCGCCGAAGCCTTTTTTTCAAAAAAAGGCTGGAAAATCCCACGTGGAAAATCCCTTGTAAAACAGAAAGTGAGAACAAAGATGCCGAACCATGCCGAACAGCTGGCGCAGGAACTGAACCTGAGCCTGAAAAACGTACAGGGTGCCATTGACCTGATCGATGCCGGGAACACCATCCCATTTATTGCCCGCTACCGCAAAGAAGCTACCGGCTCTATGGATGACCAGGTGCTGCGCAACTTGGGCGACCGCCTGGAATACCTGCGCGGATTGGATAAGCGTAAAGAAGAAGTGACCGGCTCCATTGAAGCGCAGAACGCCATGACGCCGGAACTGCAGGCCGCTTTGGATGGTGCCAAAACACTGGCCGAGGTGGAGGATATCTATCGTCCGTATAAGCCCAAGCGCAAGACCCGCGCCAGCATCGCCCGCGCTCGCGGCCTGCAGCCGCTGGCCGATGCTACCTTGAAGCAGGATGCTAACTTTGACCCGCAGACAGCCGCCAACGACTACCTGAACGAGGAAGTCCCCGATGCAGCAGCCGCTCTGGCCGGGGCACAAGATATCATTGCCGAAACCATCAGCGATGACGCTCACTGCCGCGCCGAGCTGCGCCGCTACTACCATGCGTTCGGCATGGTCAAAAGCGTAAAAGCTAAGGACGAAGACAGCGTATACACCCAGTATTATGATTATACCGAGCCTGTCGCCAAAATCCCTGGCCACCGTATTCTGGCCCTGGACCGGGGCGAGCGGGAAGGCTTTTTGAAGGTGAACATTGCCGTGGAAGCCGAGCGCGCCGGGGGCATTGTGGCCTGGATGTTCGCCCGCAAAAAGACCGGCGGCGCCAGCGCTGCCATTGTGGAAGCCGCGGCACTGGATGCCTACAGCCGCCTGATCCACCCCAGCCTGGAAAACGAACTGCGCGCCGAACTGACCGCCAAGGCCGCCGAGGGTGCCATCACTGTGTTTGGCGAGAATCTGCGCCAGCTGCTGCTGCAGCCGCCCATCCGCGGCAAAACCGTGATGGGCCTGGACCCCGGCTACCGCATGGGCTGCAAGGTTGCCGTGGTGGACCCCACCGGCAAGGTGCTGGATACCAACGTGGTATACCCGGTGCCGGAATTCAAGCGGGTGGATCAGGCCAAGAAAACCATCAAGAGCATGGTGCTGAAAAACGAGGTGGAGGTCATGGCCATCGGCAACGGCACCGCCGGGCATGAAACCGAGGAGTTTGCCGCCGCCGTAATCCGTGAACTGGCCGAGGAAAAGGGGCTGCACCTGCAATATATGGTCGTCAGTGAAGCCGGTGCTTCGGTGTATTCGGCGTCCAAGCTGGCGGCGGAGGAGTTCCCGCAGTATGATGTCAACCTGCGCAGCGCGGTTTCCATTGCGCGCCGCTTGCAGGACCCGCTGGCCGAACTGGTTAAAATTGACCCCAAGGCCGTGGGCGTGGGCCAGTACCAGCATGATATGCCCCAGAAGCGCCTGAACGAAACGCTGGACGGTGTGGTGGAAGACTGCGTGAACAGCGTTGGCGTGGATCTGAACACGGCGTCCGCCCCGCTGCTGGCCCGTGTGGCCGGCATTACCAACGCTACCGCTAAAAATATTGTGGCTTGGCGTGAGGAGGAGGGCGCGTTTACCTCCCGTGCGCAGCTGAAAAAGGTCAAGGGCCTTGGCCCCAAGGCATTTGAACAGTGCGCAGGCTTTTTGCGCCTGCCGGGTGCCAAGAACCCGCTGGATGCAACCGCCGTCCACCCCGAAAGCTACCCCGCCGCCAAGGGCCTGCTGGAAGCCTGCGGCTGTGACGCCAAAGAGATCGGCACGGACGCGATGCAGAGCCTGCCGGTACGGGTGAAGAGCCGCGGCACCAAAGCCCTGTGCGAAGCACTTGGCGTGGGCGAACCCACCCTGATGGATATTGTGTCCGAGCTGTGCAAGCCGGGGCGCGATGTGCGCGACAGCCTGCCCAAACCCCTGCTGCGCAGCGATGTGATGGGGCTGGAGGACCTGAAGCCCGGCATGGAGCTGAAAGGTACCGTGCGCAATGTGATTGACTTTGGCGCATTTGTAGATATCGGCGTGCATCAGGACGGACTGGTGCATGTTTCCCAGATCAGTGATAAGTTTATCAAGAACCCGAGAGATGCGCTGAAAGTGGGCGATGTGGTGTAGGTCAAGGTACTGAGCGTGGATACAGCCAAAAAGCGCATTGCCCTGACCATGAAAGGCGTGCCCCAGAGCTGAAAACCTGGCCGAAAACCGCAAAAATCAGCACTTTTCGGCAGAGCATGGAATTATGTTAGACCGGAAGGAAAAGCCAAAATGGACAGTTTGAAATGTGCAAACCTGCCAAAAACAGGAAACAAAAACCGTTAAAAATGCAAGAGACTGAAAAAGACAAAAAACTGAAAATCAAGAAAAAGTCAAAAAAATAAAGAAAAATTCGTGAATAAAGCGAAAAAAACTTTGGCAGCCTGTACAAAGCGGAACATGAACAAATTTGTCTTTTGTGCATCCCGATGAAAAAATGGCAACAATGAATCTAACATAGGTACGCCGGATAGAATTATGCTATAATGCAGCTGTAAGGGAAAGGAAATGTGGGTTCCGCCCTTACCGCGCAGGCATGATGGCCTGTGCCGGGTTTTATTTATGGAGGTCATTATTATGGTAAGACAAGTCAAGGTTTCCAACTTCGCAGAAGTACAGGGAATCGTGTCTGCCGCTGCCAAGTGTTACAATGAGGTCGGCGTGCATGACATGAAGGGCAGCATTGCTGATGCAAAGAGCATTCTCGGTATGATGAGTCTGGACTACAGCCATCCGGTCAAGATCGTCTGTGAGGACGAACATGACCTGGACTGTGTGATCCAGGCACTGCGCCAGTAAATTCAGCTGCCCGGCGGGCTGGCTTTCAGCCCCGGAGGCAGGAATAAGGAAAAACAGAACAGGGCGGTTGGCCATTTTGGGACGGCTGCCCTGTTTTTTTTGTTGCTTGGCGGGCGATTTTGCCCCCACACCGTGCTTGCAATGGGCGGTCAAACGCGGTATAATGTTTTTACATTGCCATTTGCGGGTGGTGCCCGCGCGGCAAATTGAAAGTATAGTAAGGAGACCCCACAACATGAAACAAAAATTCATCAGTCTGGCTCTGGCAGTCATGCTGCTGCTGGGCGTAACGGGCTGTGCCATGTCCACCCCGGCCAGCGTGGGCAGCATTGGCGGCGTTGATATCCCGGCCGGCATCTACCTGCTGGCCCAGTATAACGCCTACAACACCGCTTCCGGCGCAGCAAAGCTTGCCACCGGCGAAACCGCCAGCAACGTGAAAGCCGTGCTGAAAGCTGAGTGCACCGGCACCATTAACGGCGAGGAAGTTACCACCGACGGCGCAGATTACGTTGCCCGCCTGACCCTGCGCAGCCTGCAGTATTACGCAGCTGTGGAAAAGAAGTTTGACGAGCTGGGCGGCACACTGGACGAAGCCGCTACCGCCGAAGCCGCCAAGACCGCCGATACCCAGTGGGAGAATAACAGCGATCTGTACGCAGCAAACGGCATTTCCAAGGCAACCTTGGAAAAGTACCAGCTGAACAGCAAAAAGGCAGATGCCTGCCTGGAGCTGATCTACGGCGAAAACGGCAGCAGCCCGGTCACCGAGCAGGAATATGCCGATTACATCAACAACGATTGCTACTACCTGGAGCTGGTCCAGCTGCCGCTATTTGACCAGAGCACTTATACCTTTGCCAGCGACGACCAGAAAGCCGAGATTGAAGCCCTGGCCAACCAGTGCCGTGATGACTTGGCCGCGGCTACCAACGAATCTGCCCTGTACAGTGCTGCAATGACGTATGTGCCGCAGGCTTTTACCGCACTGGGCAGCAGCGTGGAAGCAACCCAGGCACTGTATTACACCGGCAGCGGTCTGTTTACGCCTTCGGACCTGTCCAGCTACAACACCAATGACGGCGGCAACAGCATTACCGATGCGGTAAAAGCAGCCGGTACCGGCAACTGGACGGTGGCCGACCTTGGCATGAGCTACATGATCGTGCGCAGCCTGGACCCCATGGAGCAGGGCACGGTGGATGATTTTGTGAGCCGCTATAATCTGCTGGACGCTATGAAGAGCGATGCTTTGCAGGACGAGTTCTATGCAGAGGGCGCCGAGATGGAAAATAACCTTTCCGCCAGCGTGATGAAGACCTACAGCGCATCCAAAATCAAAAAGACCGTAAAGTAATCATCGGGCACCAAAGCCGGAGCAGTGCGGGTTCAAAACCGGCACGCCCCGGCTTTTTTGATTTTACAGAACAGCCAAAGATGTAAAAAAGGGGAACACTTACATGAAGCAAACAAACATGCGTATGCTGGCATTGTGTGCGGCGCTTTGCCTGTGTGTGGCAACAGCAGCGCCCGCCTATGCGGAAAGCACCCGTCAGACCCCACGGACCAGCTTTGTGGAAACGCTGCTGGACATCCCGGTGCTGGGGGATATTCTGCGGTTTTTCAGCGGGGAGGAACCTTTGAGCCAGGCGGCAACGGCGGAAACCGCAACGGGTGAAACCGCTACGCCGGAAACCTCCACCCCGGAAACTGCCCCCACGGCCACCCCGGAAACGGCAACCCCGACCCCGGCCCCACGCCGGGCGGTTCCTCCACACCGGAAAGTGCGGCAACGCTGCCACCCACCGGTACCCCGCAGGTGTACCCCGCGCCGGATATTGTGGTGATGCCTACAGCCACCCCGGCCATTACCGCGGCCCCGCAGCAGGAGGAAGAAAACAATACCAGTGACGAGCCCCCCGCTGCCGCCGCCACATCGGCCCCCGCGGCGGCAACGGCAACTCAGCGCCCGGCTGCAGCCATGCCGCACCCGACCACGAAGGCTACCCTGAAAGACCCCACCGCCGCCCAGGCGGAAGCAACCCCCATGCCCACCCTGGAACCCACCGCCACGCCGGAGCCGACCGAAAAGCCGACCCCGGACCCGGAGCAGGTGCAGCGCCAGGAACAGGCCGCCCAAACCAGCAGCAAACTGCCGCTGTATGTGGCGGTGGGCATTGCCGTGGTGTGCGCCGGCATTGTGGCAGCCGTGCTGATCAGCCGCCAGCTGCAGAACACCCAGGCACAGACCCAGAAGCAGAAGGACGAAAAGTCTGCTTACCACCGCAAGAAGGGCGGCAAATAATGCCCGCTGCCCCCACAAATATACCCGCACAAGCTGCGGAAGCAGGAGATAGGATATGACGGATTCCCGCTGGAAAAACCTGGCGCTGGAGGTCATCGGCTGTTTTGTTTCGGCCCTTGGCCTGTACAGCTTTGCTGTGGCGGCCGGGGTGCCGGTAACCGGTGTGGCCGGTATCGGTGCCATTTTGTTCCGCCTGTTTGGTCTGCCCATTGGTGTGACCAACATTATTATGAACATCCCCATTGTGCTGATCTGCTTCAAGTACCTGGGCAAGGATTTCTTTTTCCGCAGCGTGCGGTGCATGGTGCTGTTTGCCATTTTTACGGACTATGTGCTGGCTGCGCTGCCGGTGTACCAGGGGGACCGCATGCTGGCCACCATCTGCGGCGGTGTGATCGGCGGCGTGGGGGATGCGCTGATTTATATGCAGAACTCCAGCACCGGCGGCCTAGATTTTATCACCATGGCCATCAAATCCCGCCACCCGCACATGCCGTTCGGCAACCTGACCTTTGCGGCAGCGCTGGCGGTCATCCTTGCAAAACGGGCTGGTGTTCCATGATGTGGATTCCATCATTTACGGCCTGATCTTCAATTTTTTTGAGCTCTTACATCATCAACCGGATGATGTTCGGTTTCAACGCCTGTATGATGGCTTTGATTGTGACGAGCGACGGCCCCGCCGTGTGCAGGATGATCGGCGAAAAAGTGGACCGCGGTTCCACGATATTGAAAGGTTACGGCGGCTATTCCCAGGATGGGCGCGATGTGGTGCTGTGTGCCTGCAGCTCCAAGCAGCTGTATATCATCAACCGCGAAACCAAGCGCATTGACCCCGGCAGTTTTATCGTGATGCTGCAGGCGAACGAGGTGGAAGGCGAAGGGTTCAAACGGCTGGAATTGGGAGAACAGAGTTAGGAGCTAGAAGTTAGAAGCTGCAGCGGGGCAGGAAAGGCGCAGAACAAGGCAAAATGCGTATTTTCGGGGAAAAATGCGGGGGTTCCTTGCAAAACAGTGCAAACCGCTGTATAATAAATTGTCACTTAACAGAAAAGGGGAGTTACCTATGGAAACGATGGGCAGCCTGCGCCGTACCAACTATTGCGGCGAAGTGAGTATGTCAAACGTTGGCCAGGAGATGACCGTTTGCGGTTCCATCGCCCGTGCACGCGACAAAGGCGGTATTATTTTTGCCGATCTGCGCGATACAACCGGTATTTTGCAGCTTGTTTTTGATGAGGATACGCCGAAAGACGTTTTTGCTAAAGCAGAAAGCCTGAAAAGCGAGTATGTTGTGATCTGCCGCGGCCTGCTGCGTGAGCGCGCCGCCAAGACCACCAAGATCGCCACTGGCGATGTGGAGCTGTATGTCAGCGAACTGCGCATTCTGAGTGAAGCCCAGACCCCGCCGTTCGAAATCCGCGATGATATCAACGTCAACGATGACCTGCGCCTGCGTTACCGCTACCTGGATCTGCGCCGCCCTTCGATGCACGAGCCCATTGTGCTGCGCAGCAAGATCATGCAGATTATCCGCAGCTATTTCTGCGATAACCACTTTACCGAGATTGAAACCCCGACCCTGATCAAGTCCACGCCGGAAGGTGCCCGTGACTATCTGGTGCCCAGCCGTGTGCAGCCCGGCCATTTCTACGCCCTGCCGCAGAGCCCGCAGCTGTACAAGCAGATTTTGATGCTGTCCGGCTTTGACCGCTACTTCCAGATCGCCCGCTGCTACCGCGATGAGGACCTGCGCGCTGACCGCCAGCCGGAGTTCACCCAGGTGGACGAGGAAATGTCCTTTGTCAATGAGGACGATATCATGACCATCAACGAAGGTCTGATCAAGCGCCTGTGGAAAGAAATGCTGGGCGTGGATGTGCAGACCCCGTTCGTGCGTATGCCGTGGGACGAGGCTATGGGCCGCTTTGGCTCCGATAAACCGGATACCCGCTTTGGCCTGGAAATTGTGGATGTGACCGACATTTTTGATGGCACCGAGTTTAAGCCCTTTGCCGCAGTGTTGGAGCAGGGCGGCAGCATCCGCGCCATCAATGCCAAGGGCCTGGCTGGCAAGCTGACCCGCAAGCACATTGACAAACTGGGCGAGGTTGCCAAGACTTATGGCGCTAAGGGCCTGGCATTCAGCCGCCTGACCGAGGAAGGCACTTCTTCCAGCTTTGAAAAGTTCCTGACCGAAGAGGAAAAGGCAGCCCTGTACAAGGCGATGGAGCTGGAAACCGGCGACGTGCTGCTGATCGTCAGCGATGCTGACTGGGTCAAGGCCTGCACCGCGCTGGGCCAGGTTCGTTTGGAAATCGGCCGCAAGTACGGCCTGATCGACCCCGACAAGTTCAACTTCCTGTGGGTGGTGGACTTCCCGCTGTTTGAGTACAGCGAGCAGGAGGGCCGCTGGATGGCCATGCATCATCCGTTCACCCTGCCCAAGGCAGAGGATATTGACAAGGTGGAAACCGACCCCGGTGCCTGCCATGCCGTGGCATACGATATTGTACTGAACGGCGTTGAGATGGGCGGCGGTTCTATGCGTATCAATGACCCCGCTTTGCAGGACCGCATGTTCAAGGCCCTGGGCTTTACCGAGGAAAAGGCTCGCGAGAGCTTTGGCTTCCTGATGGATGCCTACAAGTTCGGTGCACCCCCGCACGGCGGCATGGCTTACGGCCTGGACCGCATGGTAATGCTGATGCTGAAGAAGGATTCCATCCGCGATGTCATCGCATTCCCGAAGGTACAGAACGCAGGCGAGCCGATGTCCGGCGCACCGGATATTGTTGACCCGCAGCAGCTGAAGGACCTGTCCATTGCATTGACGTTGACAGAGTAAATATTAAAGTTGAAAGCCCCGCCGGGCGGCCATTGATGTGGCTGTTTGGCGGGGCTTTTGGTGTTGGTGGGGAAAAAAGAGGGCGGTTAAGGTATAGGCACGAGAACGTTTTAAAGAAAACATCCCGTTATAAAATGTTCCGGATACTTGCCATATTTAGGGTCTGTGGGATATTGTATATAGGTTTCGGAACGGTCAAGACCGTTCCCTACGGAGCAGAACAAAAAGAGCAGCAAACAATAAAAAGACAGCTGCTCATAAAACTCTTGGGCAGCTGCCTAAATTATAATTTAATATAATATTGTATTAAAGTTTCTTCGGTTCCCTTCTTTTCAAAGAAGGAACAAAATCCCCCGTATAAATCTTAGGCAATACCGCATAATTCTAAGTGCCGATACGGCGAGCGAGGTGCGGCAGATGCTAAGCCAAAAGCGCAGATAATACTGGATGTCTTATCGAGCATTTTGGCAACGCAGATGCCGTGCCGCAGCCGCCGGAGCGGCGCTTAAGCCGTCAGGCGGGAATTGTGCGGTATTGCCCTTACTCTTTTGTCACAAACACCAGGCCTGCGCAGCCGGGGCCGGCGTGAGAGGCAATGACGGGGCCAAGGCGGGCAACGCGCCCGCCGGTCATGTGCAGGTTTTCGTGCATGTAATGGTGGAGGGGGGCCAGTACACCTTTTTCGTCCGAATACAGCAGAGCGTACCCGTACCGAGGGTCCACCCCGCCCATCTTTTCAATGTTCTTAAACATTGCCACAAACGCGCCGGGGCGGCCGCGGGCCGTGTCCGCCAGCTTGATCTGCCCATCCACGACCGAAAGCACCGGCTTGACACCCAGGGCACCGCCCACCAGCGCCACCGCGGCGGGCAAACGCCCGCCCTTGTGCAGGTGCTTCAGGCTGTCCACTACGGCCAGAACGCGGATGCGCTGCTTGAGCTGTTCCAGCTCAGCGACAATCGCGTGCGCGGGCAGGTGCTCCTCGTCGCGCAGGCGCAGCGCTTCGCGAATCAGGATGCCCTCGCCCTGGGATGCCGTGCGGGAATCCACAAAAAAGACATCCTCAAAATCGCAACTTTCCGCTGCCAGCCGCGCGCACTGATAGGTGCCGGACAGGTTAGAACTGATCAAAATGGCAATTACCTGATCGCCGTTCTCCTTGGCATCCTCAAAAATTGTCATAAAGGATTGGGGGCTGGGCTGGCTGGTGCGGGGGGGAACCTTGTCCACTTTCAGATGTGCATAAAATTCATCAGCCGTCAGCTCCACACCGTCCAGCCCGCCGGTGCCATCGGCAAAGGTAACGGACAGGGGCACAGTGTACACGCCGGGACGGGCACTGTCGGTCGCGGTCAGATCGGAAGCGGAATCAGTCAGAATACGAATCATGCGGAAAAACCTCTTTCTGTGCGGCAGCGCCCGGCGGTAAAAAAACAGCGCTGGGATGCAACATGGTTGGGTGGTAAGCAATCGTGAATACACATAATTTTAACACAATAAAAAAAATGTCAAATATTTGAGCAAATATTTACGAAAAGGTAAAAAACAGCCGCACATCAGCGTGCGGCTTGGGGAATATGAGCAATAAAATTTTAAAATCAGACAGCTGTACAAAATATTTTGTACAGACGTATAAAAGTTCGGATGCTGTTGGTGGATGGTTCAGATGTTGTGTGAGCGGCAAATTTCGCAATGCAGGGGGGATTGCATTAGGTTGACGGGCGGCCAATGAAAGTGTGTGGCTAGAAAGCCAAACGCACGACAGAGGAATGGTTTATTCCGCTGAATTTAAGGCAACACCGCACAATTCCCGCCTAGCGGCTTAAGCACCGCTCCGGCAGCTGCGGCACGGCATCTGCGTTGCCAAAATGCTCGATAATGTCGGGTTGCGGTACCCGCATCGTGCTTCGGGGGCAAAAGCCCCTCGCACTCTGCGACCGCTGCCCCTGCTTCGGTTCGCTGTTTCCGCCACTGGCGGCGCTCACCTTTGCAGCATCCAGTATTATCTGCGCTTTTGGCTTGGCATCTGCCGCACCTCGCTCGCTGTATCGGCACTTAGAATTATGCGGTATTGCCTTAAAAATCAATCTGTAGGGTCAATGCTTGCATCGTCCCGTAGACTGGCCCTGCCGGACATCTCACCTCGAAAATAGGGCAAACGCCTTACCGCACGCCATCGCGCAGGCGCTGTACGCAGGCAGTGATCACAGCGGCAGCGGTGTCGATTTCTTCCGCCGTGTTGGCGGCATCCAGCGTCAGCCGCAGGGTGCTTTTGGCCTGGGCGGGGGACAGGCCAAGGGCTAGCAGTACATGGCTGGGTTCCACCGCACCGGCGGAACAGGCAGAGCCCGCGGAAGCGCAGATCCCGGCTTCGTCCAAAAGCAGCAGCAGGGTTTCGGCCTCCACGCCGTCAAAGGTAATGTTCACATTGCCGGGCAGGCGCTGGGCCGCATCACCGTTCAGATGGGTGCCGGGAATGGCCAGTAGCCGCTCCGTTAGGCGCTGGCGCAAATCCAGGCAGCGGGCTGTGTTGGCGGGCAGGTTAGCATCCGCCTGGGCCAGTGCCGCAGCAAGGCCCGCAATGGCGGGTACGTTCTCAGTGCCTGCGCGGTGGCCGCGCTCCTGGCCGCCGCCGTACAGCACATTCTGCAAGGCAATACCGCGCTGGGTATACAGCGCACCGGCTCCCTTTGGCCCGTGGAACTTGTGGCCGGAAAGGCTGAGCAGGTCAATGTTCGTGGTCTGCACATCAATGGCCAGGTGCCCGGCAGTCTGTACAGCGTCAGTGTGGAACAGCACGCCGTGCTCCCGGCAGAGGGCACCAAGTTCCGCAATGGGCTGCACGGTGCCAATTTCGTTGTTGGCAAACATGATGCTGACCAGGCAGGTGTCCGGCTGCAAGGCGTCCGCCAGCTGCTGCGGGGTGATAAGCCCGGCAGCGCTCGGCGGCAGCAAGGTTACAGTGAAACCCTGCGCCTGCAGTGCCTGTAAAGTATGCAGCACAGCGTGGTGCTCGATCTGGGTGGAGATGATGTGCCGTTTGCCTGCGGCAGCGCCCAGGGCGGCACCGGTGTATAAAGCCTGTACGTCGGATTCGGTGCCGCCGCTGGTAAAGGTGATTTCCGCCGGGCGCGCGGCGTGCAGTACGCGGGCCACCGTGCGGCGGGCGTCCTCCACCAGCTTGCGGGCCTGCTGGCCGGGGCGGTACAACGCGGACGGATTGCCCCAGGCATCCTCCAGCGCGGTGCGCATGGCATCCAGCGCAGCGGGGCAGGGGCGCGTGGTGGCAGCATTATCCAGATATATCATGGAAAAATCCTCCCGGTAACATGGTGGTGCAGGATTTTGGGGTGTTTGTTGCTAGCGCAAACGCGAACTTGTCGGAGTGAAACTCCTCCATCTTGCTGACGCAAGACCGTTCTGTCGCTTGAAAGCCCCACTGGGGCTTTCATTGCTTCACTTCGTTTCGCAAACGCGAACTTGTCGGGGCACAGCCCCTCCATCTTGCTGACGCAAGACCGTTCTGTCGCTTGCACACCCCACTGGGGTGTGCATTGTTGAACATCATTCAACAAACGCGAATTTTCAAATTAGTCTTTGCAAATAACCTTTGAACCTTCACCGTCAATTACAATTCCCTGACGGTTGTTAATTGGGCATAGATTCAAATCCGAAAACTCAGTCATTATTTTCTCGGTAACTTTCTTAAATGGTGCTGTAAGATAATGCGGAAGAACATAGAAATCAATCA
>ENA-OQNA01000299-OQNA01000299.1-human-gut-metagenome-genome-assembly--contig:-NODE-299-length-14653-cov-2.868305_pt1 | contig 14653 bp, 14 predicted proteins | sample MGYA00242625_ERZ504872 | MGnify/ENA primary metagenome ERZ504872 (study PRJEB26092, sample SAMD00036425) | human gut metagenome | host: Homo sapiens | study: EMG produced TPA metagenomics assembly of...
CGGCGCAGACCACGATAAAGTCTTAGCCGAACTGCAAAAGCTCAGCACCGGTTGCGTCGATTTCACATCTCCCGAAGCGGAACGCGATGAAAACATCGCCGTTTGTGACGAAGACACGCTCGCCCATTACCTCGAAACGGGCGAAGTCGAATGTCCCGAGATTAAACGCCTCATCAAAAATCGCAAGCTTTTTCCGTGCTGGTTCGGCTCGGCTTTGAAGTTAGACGGCGTAAAAGACTTTTAAACGGCTTGAAATGTACACCGAAATGCCCGAATACCCTAAGGCTTTCGGCGCAAAGGTCTTCAAAATCGCACACGATAATCAGGGCGCACGGCTTACGTATTTGAAGATCACAGGCGGCGCTTTGCCCGTTAAAATGGTCCTTAAAGGCGGCGCGGGCGAAAACGTATGGGCAGAAAAAGCCGACCAGCTCCGCATCTATTCCGGTGGGAAATTCCGCCTTGCGGAGGAAGTCACCGCGGGTGGCGTGTGCACCGTAACGGGCCTCACGCACACGTATCCCGGGCAGGGACTCGGTGCGGAGGAAGACACCCCCGCGCCCGTGCTTGAAAGCTTTTTGACGTATCAGGTCTTCTTGCCGGACGGCATGGAGCCGCACACCGCCGTGCGCTGTTTGCGCGTTTTGGAGGAAGAAGACCCCCAGCTTCATGTCGTGTGGAACGAGCAATTACACGAAATTCACGTGCAGATTATGGGCGCGGTGCAGCTTGAAGTTTTGCAGCGCGTCTTAAAAGAGCGCTTTAAAATGGAGGTCACGTTCGGTACCGGCAGCATTGTCTACCGCGAGACGATCGAAGAACCCGTCGAAGGCATGGGGCATTTTGAGCCCCTGCGCCATTACGCCGAGGTGCACCTGCTCTTAGCGCCCGGCGAGCGCGGCAGCGGTATGCGTTTCGGCACCGTGTGCAGCATGGATGTGCTTGACCGCAACTGGCAGAATCTCATTTTAACGCACCTTGAGGAGCGCAGCTACCCCGGCGTGCTGACCGGCTCGCCCATCACGGATATGAAAATCACGCTTCTCATCGGCCGTGCGCATTTAAAGCACACCGAGGGCGCGATTTTCGTCAGGCCACCTATCGCGCCGTGCGCCACGGCTTATTACAGGCGAAAAGCGTGCTTTTAGAGCCGTGGTACGATTTCCGATTAGAGGTTCCGCAGTCGCAGGTCGGCCGCGCCATTTCGGACATGCAGCGCCTTTGCGCGGAGTTCGAGCCGCCGCAGACCGAGGGTGAAAATGCCGTCATCACGGGCTTTGCGCCCGTCTCCGAAATGCAGGGTTACACCTTGGAGGTCGCATCGTACACGCGCGGGCTTGGCAGCCTTATTTGTATGCCGAAGGGCTACTTGCCGTGCCATAATGCCGAAGAGGTCATCGAGCATATCGGCTACGATGCCGAGCATGATTTGGAGAACACCGGCGATTCCGTCTTCTGTTCGCACGGCTCCGGCTTCGTTGTGCCGTGGCGCGAGGCGGCTTCCCACATGCACCTCGAAAGTGGATGGAAGCCCGAAAAGCCGGGAACAAAATCTGCCGAAACCGAAGCTCCCGTGCGCGCCGCCGCACAGCTGCCGCCTGTGTTCGACGATGAGCTGCGCGCCATTTTTGAGCGCACCTACGGCCCTATCCGACGCCGCGATATGCAGCCGCAAAACGCCGTCCGCGCCGCAGAAAGCAGCGGAAAAGGGGAATGGAAGGTGCCGGAAAAGGTCTTCGAGCCTGAGTATCTCCTCATCGACGGCTACAATATTCTCTTTGCGTGGGACGATTTAAATAAGGTCGCCGAAAAGGACATCGACACCGCTCGACAGATTTTAATGGATAAAATCTGCAATTATCAGAGCTTCAGCCGCAGCACGTGCATCCTCGTTTTCGATGCCTATCGCGTCCCGCGTGACGTGGAGGACGTTATCCGCTACCACAACATTTCCGTTGTGTTCACAAAGCAGGCGGAAACGGCAGATACCTACATTGAGCGCGCCACGTTTGAGATCAGCAAAAAGCACCGTGTGCGCGTCGCCACGTCCGACGGCGCAGAGCAGATGATCGTACTCGGTCACGGCGCGCGTCGTGTTACGGCCTCCGAATTCAAGGTGGAGGTCGATGAAGCGAACAAGCGCATGCGCGAGGTCATCGCCGATTGGAACGAAAAAGAAAGCGCCCGCCACGCGCATAAGCCTTTCAAAAATTTAACGGATCAAACGCAGAGTAATCTGCGTGCGTATACAGAAAACAACAAAACACAAAGAAAGGAAAATGGAAAAATGAAAGTCTTACTCTTAAACGGAAGCCCGAAGGCGAACGGCAATACTGCTGTTGCCCTGCATGAAATGGTGGATATTTTCAACAAAGAAGGTATCGAAACGGAAGTTATTCATGTCGGCAACAAAGACATCCGAGGATGTGTGGCATGCGGGCAATGTTCTAAGCTGGGGCACTGCGTTTTTAACGATCTTGTCAACGAAGTTGCGACGAAATTTGCGGAAGCGGACGGTCTTGTCGTCGGCAGTCCGGTGTATTATGCCTCCGCAAACGCAACACTTGTCGCGCTTTTGACGCGCCTGTTTTACAGCACTCCGTTCGATAAAACGATGAAAGTCGGCGCCGCCGTTGTGGCTGCCCGCCGCGGCGGCCTTTCCGCCACGTTCGACGAACTCAACAAATTCTTTACGATCTCCGGCATGCCCGTCGCGTCCAGTCAGTATTGGAACAGCATTCACGGCCTCGCACTAGGCGAGGCGAAAGAGGATTTGGAGGGTCTACAAACCATGCGCACCTTGGCGAGAAATATGACTTTTTTGATGAAGAGCATTGCGCTCGGTAAGGAAAAATTTGGCCTGCCGGAAACGGAACAGCGCATCGCAACGAACTTTATTCGGTAAAAAATACGGCTAAAGCAGCAAAGAAGCACAGTTAAGCGACAAAGAGCATCTTTGCTGATTTTTCAATATCTTCTATTAAAAATATCAATTTATCCGCAAAATGGCAAAAATCTCCCATGGCAAAAAGCCAAGGGAGATTTGTTTATAGATCAACTTCTAATATATTTAAGTTTATTTCCACTCGCCTGTTCCGGCTTCGACGTAGCGGGACTTCTCAAAGACGGAGATCATCAAGGTCGGATCGGTCGTGCCGAGATCGGAATATGTAAGCCCCAGCGCCGTGCCACTGCTTTTATCCTGCCACTCGAGATATTGAGTGCCGGTACCGTTGTCGTCTTGAACGGCAGGTGCGCCGAAGGTTTCGGTGAAGCGTTTGCTTGCGGCTTCAAAATGCTCTTCTGCCGTGCCGCGCGCAAGCTGTTCGTGGAACGTCACCGAAAACAGCTTGTCGTTTTCGTCAAACTGCGCATCAAATTTGCCGGAGCAGCCTGCGGACTGCACGATGTCCTCCGACAAATAATTCGTATATGCGAAAGGCGCTGTCGCGGGGCTTTCGCTGACCATTGTCAGCTTAGAACCGATAGCGGATTCAAGCTCGTCGTGTCGATGCCGAACGGCGCAGTGGAATACGCATAGCCGGTCTTGGAATCGAATCGGAAAGCGTCTGTCTCTTTCACGGTTGTCTTAGACGAACAGCCGACAAACGTGAGCATCAAAACAAGGGACAAAACCAATGCGAGCTTTTTCATAAAACGACCTCCTATGATGATGTTAGGATTTGTGGCTACGCTGACGGATACGGCGGTGCAAATGAATTTGTGTTATGAATTGAGCTTGAACTTTTTGCTGAAAAATATCACCTGTGCATATGTTTTTTTGGTAATATATTACACTTGCATGATATCATGTATAGGAGGGTTTGTCAATATATATTTAAAAATTGTTAGAAAAAAATAGAACAAAAAATCTACCCTCTGTGCCGAAACACAAAGGGAGACTGTTTATAATGCTTTGATTTTAGAGCAAGATCGAATTAGAGAATGATGCTCTTGCCTGTCATTTCTTCCGGCTGCGGCAGATCCATGATCTTCAGCATGGGTGGGTGCGATGTCCGCGAGAACGCCGCCCTCACGCAGCTTGCACGGATAACCGACAACGCAGAACGGAACCGGGTTTGTGGTGTGTGCGGTAAACGGTTCACCGTCATCATCAACCATCTTGTCTGCATTGCCGTGGTCGGCGGTGATGAGCAGCACGCCGCCCATCTCGTCGATGGCTGCTGCGACCTTGCCGACGCAGGTATCGACAGCCTCAACGGCAGCCTTTGCAGCCTCGAACACGCCGGTGTGGCCGACCATGTCGCAGTTTGCAAAGTTCAGAATGATCATATCGTACTTGCCGGACTTGACGGCCTCAACCATCTTATCCGTGACTTCGTAAGCGCTCATTTCCGGCTGGAGGTCATACGTTGCGACCTTCGGGGACTTGACGAGGATGCGGTCCTCACCCGGATACTGCTTCTCGACGCCGCCGTTGAAGAAGAATGTGACATGCGCATACTTCTCGGTTTCGGCAATGCGGAGCTGCTTGAGGCCCTTATCGGAGACGTACTCGCCGAGGGTGTTTTTAAGGCTCTGCGGCTTGAATGCGATCTCAACGTTCGGCATCGTGGCGTCATACTGCGTCATGCAGACGTAGGTGAGCGGGAAGAAGCCATTCTTGCGGGTGAAGCCGGAGAAATCCGGGTCTACGAATGTACGGGTGATCTCTCTTGCGCGGTCCGGGCGGAAGTTGAAGAACACGACGGAATCGCCGGATGCGACCGGAGCGCCGCCCTTGATGACGCACGGCACGACGAACTCGTCCGTGACTTCATTTTCATAGGATTTCGATACAGCGCAAACCGGGCACGCGAACTCTTCGCCTTCGCGGCAAACCATGGCGTTGTAAGCCTTTTCTACGCGCTCCCAGCGGTTGTCGCGGTCCATCGCATAGTAACGGCCCATGACCGTTGCGACCTTGCCGACACCGATTTCCTTCATCTTCTCCATGAGCTCCTTGACGAAGTCCTTGCCGGAGGAAGGCGGAACATCGCGGCCGTCGAGCAGGGCGTGAACATAGACGTTTTCAACGCCCATCTTTTTTGCCATTTCCAGCAGACCGTAGAGGTGCTGGTTGTGGCTGTGCACGCCGCCGTTGGAAAGCAGGCCGATGAGGTGCAGCGCGGTGCCGTTTTCTTTTGCGTTATTCATGGCGTGTACGAGCGCTTCGTTCTCAAAGAAAGAACCGTCCTGTACCGCCTTCGTGATGCGGGTAAGCTCCTGATAAACGATGCGGCCTGCGCCGATGTTGGTGTGGCCGACTTCGCTGTTGCCCATCTGGCCGTCCGGCAGACCGACGTCCATGCCGGAAGCGCCGATCTTTGTAATCGGGTTTTCAGAGAACAGCTTATCGAGGTTCGGTCTCTTAGCGGCGGCAATCGCGTTGCCCTCCGTTTTAGCAATTCCGAAACCGTCCAGAATCATGAGTACAACAGGTCTTTTCATAGTGGAGATGCCTTTCCTTTCAACTGGAAAAAATCTTTCGGTGGAAAAATCAGCCCTTGGTGGCTGCGTCTACGATGGCTGCGAAGTCGTTCGGCTTCAGGGAAGCGCCGCCGATGAGGCCGCCGTCAACGTCCGGCTGTGCAAGAAGCTCAGCTGCGTTGCCTGCGTTCATGGAGCCGCCGTACTGAACGGTGATGCCTTCTGCAGCCTTTTCGCCGTAGAGGGACTTGACGGTCGCACGAATGACAGCGCAAACTTCGTTTGCCTGCTCTGCCGTGGCGGTCTTGCCGGTGCCGATGGCCCAAACCGGCTCGTAAGCGATGATGATGCGCTTAAGCTCTTCTTCGGTTACGCCGCCGAGTGCGATCTTTGTCTGCATGGCAACGAGCTCATCGGTGATGCCCTGCTCGCGCTGCTCGAGGTACTCGCCTACGCAAACGATGACGGTGAGGCCTGCGTCAAGCGCAGCTCTTGTTCTCTTCTGAACCGTAACGTCGGTATCGCCGAAGTAGGTTCTTCTCTCGCTGTGGCCGGTGATGACGTACTCAACGCCGCAAGCCTTCAGCATTTCTGCGGAAATCTCGCCGGTGAAAGCGCCGCTGACCGCCCAGTGGCAGTTCTCTGCGCCGATCTTGATGTTGGTGCCCTTAGCCGCCTCAATAGCGGTTGCGATGTCTACATACGGCACGCAAGCGACAACGTCGCAGCCTGCGTCCTTAACGAGCGGAGCAATGGCGGTGATGAGTTCCTTTGCCTCCGCAGGGGTTTTGTTCATTTTCCAGTTGCCGGCGATAACAGCCTTTCTAACAGCCTTGTTCATGATTTTCTATTCCTTTCCGTCGGTTAAAAACCGTTTTTATTGAGACAACAATACGGGAGCAGAGGCAAGCTCCGCTCCCGTTCATGCTTTTAATTATTTCTCGTTGAGGCAAGCAATGCCGGGGAGCTCAAGACCCTCGAGGAATTCGAGAGAAGCGCCGCCGCCCGTGGAGATGTGCGTCATCTTATCCGCGAAGCCGAGCTTCTCAACAGCCGCAGCGGAGTCGCCGCCGCCGATAATGGAGATCGCGTTGCTGTCTGCAACTGCCTTTGCAACCGCGATGGTGCCGTTTGCGAAGTTTTCCCACTCGGAAACGCCCATCGGGCCGTTCCAAACAACGGTGCCTGCGTTCTTCACGGCGTTTGCGAACAGCTCGCGGCTCTTCGGGCCGATATCCAGACCCATCCAGCCTTCCGGAATGTCGTCGGAATCGACGATCTTCCACTCGGAGTCTGCACTGTACTCGGTTGCAACAACGTTATCGACCGGGATGAGGAAGTTGATGCCCTTAGCCTTCGCCTTGTCCATCATTTCCTTAGCGAGCTCAACCTTGTCGTCCTCGCAGATAGAGGTGCCGATCTCGTGACCGAGAGCCTTGAAGAAGGTGTAAGCCATGCCGCCGCCGATGATGAGCGTGTCGACCTTTTCAATCAGGTTGTTGATGACGCCGATCTTATCGGAAACCTTAGCGCCGCCGAGGATTGCAACGAACGGACGCTTCGGGTTCTCGAGCGCGCCGCCCATGATGGAAATTTCCTTCTGGATGAGGTAGCCGCAGACAGCCGGGAGGTAATCTGCAACGCCTGCTGTGGAAGCATGTGCACGGTGTGCGGTGCCGAATGCATCGTTGACATAGATCTCAGCCATGGAAGCGAGTGCCTTAGCGAAATCCGGGTCGTTCTTGGTCTCTTCTGCGTGGAAGCGAACATTCTCGAGCATGAGGACTTCGCCGTCCTTCAGAGCTGCAGCCTTAGCCTTAGCGTCCGGACCTACAACGTCTTTTGCCATGATGACTTCCTTGCCGAGGAGCTTGGAAAGCTCTGCTGCGACAGGCGCCAGGGAGAACTTCTTCACGTCGCCCTTAGCAGCTTCGAGTGCCTTAGCGGTCGCTTCGGCCTGCTCTGCCTCCGGCATAGCGTCGATCTTCTTCTTCTCCTTCTTGTCGAGCTTTACAACGTCGTTGAAGATGTTGTGCGGGCGACCCATGTGGGAGCAGAGGATGACCTTTGCGTTGTGGTCTACGAGATACTTAATGGTGGGCAGCGCACCGACGATGCGCTTTGTGTCCGTGATGACACCGTCCTTCATCGGGACGTTGAAATCGCAGCGGACAAGAACGTGCTTACCGGCAACGTCGATGTCTTCTACGGTTTTCTTGTTGAGGTAGTTCATTTTCGTACACTCCTTTAAGAAATATATTGAGTTACGGTTATACGTTTGGTTGGCGGACAACACCGCCTACAGAATTTATTTTATACCAAACGGAAGATGATTTCAAGAGATAACGCGCAAATTGCACACTTTTTAGCGCAAATTTTTCATTTTTGCGATTTTGTACGGGTTTTTATTTCGCACCGTTCGCGTCTGCCGCGTCCCAGTCGTAGCCGCGCAGGCGACCGGCTTCGGAGAGCGCGGGAAAATCCCACTGGCGCAGGACTTCGTAAACGCCGATGGCGATGCTGTTGGAGAGGTTTAGGCTGCGCGCTTCCGAAATCATGGGGATGCGCACGCAGCGGTCTTTGTTTTGAAAAGCAGATCTTCCGGCAGTCCGGCTGTCTCTTTGCCGAAGAAGAGGTAGCAATTATCGGGATAGTGTATATCCGTGTGCTTATGGACGGATTTTGTGGAGAAAAAGAAAAATTCGCCGCTGTTTTTTAGCAAAAAAATTCGTCGAGCGAGTCATAATAGGTGATGTCGAGCAAATGCCAGTAATCGAGACCGGCGCGCTTTAGCTTTTTGTCGTCGATCTTAAAGCCCATGGGGCCCACAAGGTGCAGTCTTGCGCCCGTGGCGGCGCAGGTGCGCGCGACGTTGCCGGCGTTTTGGGGGATCTCCGGCTCGACCATAACGATATTCAAAATCATTGCTGTCAAAGTCCTTTCGGGAAGAATGATGTATGTTTTTGTAAAAAGGGGGAAACTAAACGTGACGGCTGTTTTGTATGTTTTAAAAGCCGCAATCTGGATCTGGAGGTTGGATGCCATGTATAAGCAGAGCATGAACGTTGTGAAGGGCGTGGGTCTCGGCATTGCCGCAGGCGCTGCCGTGGCTGCCGTTTCGTCCGCGATGATGAACGGCGGGAAGAAATCCGCCAAGGCGCGCACAAAAGAGATGCGCCGCAGCACCGCCAAGGCCGTGCACACGGTGGGGCAGCTCATTGACGGCGTAGAGAACATGTTGAAGTAACTACCCGCGGTCGCAGTGGCAGCCCAAAACGCCGCTGTGGCCGAATACATAGATATTGCATGACGTGCGGCGCTCGCCGGCGGCTGCGGCGCATTTGAGCGTCAGGGAGCCGGAAGCGGGCTGCTCGTAGCACCGTTGCAGCCGGTTGCAGCATCCGCCCGCGATGTCGCGCCAGCGGCATGCCCCGGCGTTTGTGCAGTGCTTGATGCACTCCATATCGATGTAGCGCTGGGAAATTTCGCCGCCCGCGTGGTAATCACCGTTGGAGATGAGCAGGTGCGCAACGGCGAGGTCGCCGATAACGTTTGAAAAGTGGCTTTCTGTGCCGTGGTGCGGCGCTTTGACGATATAGTAGCCGTCAAACAGCTTCCCGGAGATGCGGCGCAGCACTTCATCGGACACGTCGCCGGTCATTAGAATATCGAGGTTCGACGGGCCGCGGCTTCGGCGGTTGTGAAAGACGAGGGAGAGGTCGTTCTGCGTTTCGGTGTAGACGTTGCGCACGACGGATTGATTTAAAATGTCCTGAATATCCGGCGCGGCGGGGGAATGGGCGAGGTTGCTGCGCATATCCTCCATGCGGCCTAAGAGGTCGCGGAGAGAATCAAGCAGGATGCGCCGTCTGCCGGGCGTGGCGCGGTCGGACGGCGCGAAGGCCGTTTGACACTGCATGTAGAGCCTAACGAACGCATCCTTCGTCTCCAAAAACTCCGTTTCGCGCCCGGTGTGAAACGGGGAAGAGAGGCAGATGTTGAGGTTTTCGACGGCTTCCGTCAGGATGGCATCGAACGGGAAGGGCTCGTTACGCGCGGGGGAGAGCACCTCGTAAAACGCGCCGTCAAATGTGAAGATGTCGCCGCCGCCGAGCGTGAAAATGCGGTCTGCGCCGACAGAATCATTGAGCGCGTCGAAAATACGCAGGCAAGTGGTGTTCACCTGCGCGAAGTCACTTTGCGGAACGGCGAAAAAATGCGCGAACACGGCGAACTCCAAAACGGGATTTACGCCGCGCTTATCACACGGGAGGGCGGGGAGGTATACGCGGTCAAAGTAGCCGGGATCCTTTTTGACTTGCTTTAAAAAGCCGCTCATGTGGTCGCGGTGGTAGTGCGTGAGCAGAAACTGGCGCTGGGAGGCGGGCGCATAGCGGCTGAAAATTTCGTTAAAACGGCGGTCAATCTCCTCTTCACCGCGGCGGGCGTAGCGGCTGACGGAGCCGCAATCCACCATTAAAATCTGCCGGTTTTGCCCAACGAGGACGGTGCAGTCGCCGTATTCCACGTCGTGCAGTTCAACGCGGTCCATTACGCTTTTGTCCTCGTTCTGCACGTGGCGGTACAAAATGCCGTTTTCATAACGGTCATCTTTCCACTCGCCGGTGTAGACGACATTGCCGTTTTTGTCGAACGCTGTGCCGTGACCCTGCCGTTTACCGTTCTGCCAGCCACCGGAATAAATTAAATTGCCGTCTGCATCGAACAGGGTAGCTTGACCCGCTTTTTCGTTGTTTTCATATTTTTCGACGAACACGCAGTGCGTTTCGGGGTCGACGGAGACACCTGCGCCCTGCTTTTGGCCGTCGATGATTTGGCCGTTGTAAATTAAATCTCCGTTTTTATTGAAAATCGTTGCCATGCCTTGCGGCTTACCGTTTTGCCAGTGGGAAATGTGCAGCGCGTGGTCGCTTTCGCGGAACGAAACGCCGAAGCCTTCGCGCTGATCGTCTTTGAAGTCGCCGATGTAGGAGACGGCGCCGCTGCGGTAGTGGTGCACGCCGAACCCCTCGCGCAGGTCGTTTTTGTACTCGCCTTCATAGAGCGTGATGCCGTTGTTGTTCACGGTGCGGCCGAAGCCCTCGCGCTTGCCGTCTTCGGAAAGGTCGCCTGTGTAACGGAGCGGCGTGCCGCCTCTGATGAGCGTGATGCCGGCTTTGGGGTCGTCCTCTTTTTCAGCTTCCTTTGCAGGCAGGAGCTTATCAAGCAGAGCACGTGCCTGCCGGAGTTCTTCCGGCGTGATGTCGGGGGCGGAGTCTGTTTTTGGCGTTTCTTTGGGAGCAGGTTCTTCTGGAGCTTCTTCGGGTTCTTCTGCGGGAGTGTCCTCAATGGGGGCTTCTTCGACTTCTTTCGTCTCGGGTTCTGTTTCGGACTGCGGCTCGGCTTCGGGTGCTTCGAAAGCAGCTTCTTCGAGAACGGGCTCCTCGGAGGCAGCTTCTTCGAGGACGGGTTCCTCTTCGGTAGGTTCTGCGGCTTTTTCGGCGGGATCGCTCAGGAAATCGACAAGTGCGGGCTCGGTGAGGTTCCCGAAAGCGGGCAGCTCAGACTCCGGCTCGGTCGTTTCGGGCACATCGCCGTCTTTGACCTCCCAACCCATGGAGAGCATGACGGAGGCGTTTTTATCTGCTTCAGAAATTTGATGCGGCGCTGCTGCTCTTCACGCGGGCAGTAGGCGTATTCGCCGCGCTCATCGGCGACGAGCAGAAGGCGGTCGCCGAACTGGGCGTTTTGCAAACTCTGCTCGGCGGTTTGGAATGCATACGGCACGGGGAACAGCACGGTTTCTTTCGTTTTGCCGGTGGAATCGTTGTAATCGAAGCGGATGACGGCGTCGCGGTGGTCGTCCGGCTTAAAGGTAATGCGCGCGCGGCGGTCGTCATCGGGAGAGAAATACTCCGTGCGCATCCACTGCATTTCACCGTCGTAGTACACGCGGGCGCGCAATGCGCCGTAGGCGTTATAAAACGCGATGCCGCGCTGACCGCCGTCTGTGAATGCGGCTTCGAGCGTGGTTTTGCCTGCGCGTTTTTTCCATTTTATGGTGCGGCGGGAGAGCTTGCCGTGCACCTCGCCGGAAAGTCCGTCGAAAATGCCGCGGGCGCGGATATGTACGGTTTTGCCGGAGCCGAAATAGCTGCGGCGCGCTTCATAAAGGGCATCGTGAAACGAAGACAGCGTATCGAGCCCGGTGTAGCACACGGTGTAGACCTTACGGTTCACAAGGCTTGCGCTGAGAGAAGTGGCGTTATGTTCCGTCATCTGAACGACCTTTCTGCGGGAAACGTGCCTGTTTCCCGTCTTTTCCGTTGATATAGTTTCAGTATACCACGAAAGGACGTTTATTTCAATCACACGGTTCCTTCGGATTTTAACTTGCGAAATGCTTTAAAATCTGCTATGATATTGTATCATCGTTCTATACTATAATAGAGGAAAGGATCGCGCGGCATGAAAAGTGTGAAGAAAGAAGTCTCGTTCAGGCGAAAACTGATGACGGCTGTATTGAGCGTCACGCTGCCGCTGATCGCGCTGCTTTTGTTCAGCAACCTGTATTCCACGCAGGCATTTAACAGAAAAATTGCGGATTCCAACATGCGCACGATGGATTACCGGGCGGGGCGCATGGAGGAGCAGCTCGACTCTGTGAACGATTTTCTCACCGGGTTGACGGTGAGCGACGATTACCGCACGCTGTCGGGCGGTGAGAAAACCCCCTTAAAGGCGTATCTTGCAAGCTATACGCTCATTACGCAGTTGAAAACGGCGCTGCCGGCATACGGTGATGTGGGCGCGTTTTTCATTTACAGTGTGCCGAGCGATGCCGAGCGCGATATTTTTGACGATTCTATTTCCTACGCGCAGAAGGAGCGGTTGCGCGCTTTTGTGCGCGACGCGGTGGAGAACAACACGTATTCGTACAATATGCAGTGGCGGCACGCGGAGATCGGCGGCAAGGCGTATTTATTCCGCTTTTACGGCGGGCGCGGCACGTATCTTGTGGCGATGGTGCCGTTGGCGGCGCTGGCGGACGTGCGCTACATGCAGATTGATAACGACGCGGTGATGTTGTTTTCCGACAAAAACAACGAGCCGCTGACCTCTGTCGATTTTGTGGAGGGAAACGGGATCGATTTGAACGGCGACTATGAGAACTACTTTATTTCGGGCGGGAAGCAGCGGTATATGATCGTGGGCCGCGATTTGGCGGGTACGGATTGCAGGGCGATCCTTGCCGTAAACGAAAGCGGGTATTTCGGCTCGCTCGATGGCTTGCAGGCGGCGCTGCTGGTGCTCTCTTTACTGGCGCTGGTGCTGATTCCGGTCATTCAGTGGCGGCTGACGAGCTCCATCTCGAAGCCGGTAGAGGGGCTGCGCAGTGTTATGGAGCATATCCGCGCCGGCAATCTGGAGGCGAAGGCTGAGGGCAAGACGAACATACGCGAATTCAACGAGGTGAACGAGACGTTCAACACGATGATGACGCAGATTAAAGACCTCAAGATCGAATCATACGAGCACGAGATTGAGACGCAGAAGGCGGAGCTGCGTTACATGCAGCTGCAGATCCGCCCGCATTTCTTCTTAAATTGCCTCAAAAGCTTATATGCGTTGGCGGAAGCGGGCAAATATGACCGCATTCAAAAAATGATTTTGGAGATCTCGAAGCACATACGGTATATTTTTACGGACAGCATGGAGCTTGTGCCGCTTTCGCGCGAATTAGACCACATTGAAAATTACATCGAGATGCAGCGGGGATCTTCGCAGTACCCGCCGGTGTGCCGGTTTGATATTGATTCGCATTTGAAGGAGCTGCCGATCCCGCCGCTTTCTTTGCAGAGCTTTGTGGAAAACTGCGTGAAGCATGTGTACTCGCCGGATTATGTTTTGGAAATCGAAGTGAAGGCGGCGGTGCTGCGCAGCGGCGCGGACACGTTTGCCGACCTGACGGTGACGGACAACGGCGGCGGCTTCCCCGAGGACGTGATTGCGGAGATTAACGAGCCGGACAGCCCGCTGTACGCGCAGAACCACGTGGGCATCAACAATGTGAAAAAGCGCTTGCAGCTGATTTACGGTGACCGCGCTTTATATGCGTTCTTTAATCGGGATATGGGCGAACGCATGGGCAGTGTATCTGAAATTTTGATTCCGATAGATCGCGAGATGCTGAATGTGGCGGAGGACGAGCCGGACGGAGAGGAGGCTTTCAACGGATGAACGTATTGATCGTAGATGACCAGCCGGAAGTTGTGGAGAGCATGGTGACCGGTGTAAACTGGAAAGAAATACCCGTGGAACAGGTGTTTACGGCGTACAGCGTGAAGGAAGCGCAAAGCGTTTTTGAACGCGAGCGCATAGATGTGCTGCTGTGCGACATTGAAATGCCGCCGACGAATGGCTTTGCTTTGCTGCGTTGGGCGCAGGAGCGGTTTTCCGGCGTGGTGTGTATTTTCCTTTCTGCGCACGCGGAATTTGAATATGCGCAGGAGGCTGTGAAGCTGGGCAGCTTTGACTATATTTTGCAGCCTGCGCCGTATGCGGAGATTGAGGCGGCGGTGGAGCGCGCGGCCGGAAAAAGTGCGCGAAGCGGAAAACCAGAGACGGTACAACGCTTATGCGAAGTACCGCGGCGAGGATGACAGTGCGGAGAAGGAGCCGGACAAGACGGAGCAGACGCCGATACAACGCGCGATGACGTATATCCGGCGGAACATCGACAAAGATTTGAGCCGCGCGGAGATCGCGGACGCGATTTATTTAAACCCGGAGTACCTTTCCCGCTTATTTAAAAAGGAAACGGGCGCCTCTTTAAATGATTATATTGTGACGGAGAAGATGCGCGCGGCACAGTCTTTGCTGAGTGACACGAATATTCCGGTGAGCCTGATTGCGACGAAGGTGGGGTACTCGAATTTCTCGTATTTTTCGCAGGTTTTTAAAAAATACACAGGCATGTCACCGGTGGAATACCGTGCGGCAAAGCGGCGGTCTAAGCTGTAAAGCGCGTTTTATTTCGGTAAATTGTTGTAAAACTGTCACAAAATGTAAAATCCGTGTAAACGGGTGAAAGACAGAGAGCGTATCTTGCATTTGAAAGAGGGACACCCATGTGGGTTTTCCTCTTTTTTTATCGATATAGAGTATCGATATGCAGGATTGTAAAGGACATCCTGCAAAGTCTTCACAAATATGTCACATT
>ENA-OQNA01000301-OQNA01000301.1-human-gut-metagenome-genome-assembly--contig:-NODE-301-length-14560-cov-7.969791_pt1 | contig 14560 bp, 14 predicted proteins | sample MGYA00242625_ERZ504872 | MGnify/ENA primary metagenome ERZ504872 (study PRJEB26092, sample SAMD00036425) | human gut metagenome | host: Homo sapiens | study: EMG produced TPA metagenomics assembly of...
GTTAGGGATCCCGATACCGCACTTTTCCGTGCCGGATAAGCTCCACATCGTTGACGGGAAACATTTTGTCGTTTATCTTTCCTTAAATGTCCACAACTTGTTGATGATAAAATTCAGCGGAATCGTGACCAGCAAATTTACAATCGGCGCAATCGTTTTGCTGACGCTGAAGAACGTAACCTCTATCCAAAGCAAAACATTAGAAAGGATCGACGTGCCGCCGTAGCTGACATATGTTTTTCCAAGGCGTTTCAGTTTACTGCGCCAATCGTTTGCATTCCCGGTAAACACAAACTTATCGTTCCAAAAAAAGGCATTGGCAATGCTCAGAATTGTTCCCAGAACGCTGCCTACCATATACAGGTCTGGGCTGATCCACAAAAAGATATAATACACCGCCATCGATACCGCCGTGTTGCTTACGCCAACAAGGCCAAACTTGATAAACTGTGCAAGCAGCGCAACAAATTCCTCTTTGCTTTTTGCTCCCAACAGTGCCAACAATTTCTGCATGGATCCCGTTCCTTTATTATTCTTTATAAGCAATCAAAAAGCAAAGCCCGTATTGATAATTTACCGCAGTGCAGCAGCCATTTTTTCTTATCAGCACGGCTTTGCTTTTTCTTATTGATTCATCTTATCAGCGCTTTTTACTGGTTCACCGCTTCAATAATGATCTTTGCCATATAGTCGATCATCTCATCGGTCATGCCGGGGTACACGCCGACCCAGAAGGTGTTGTTCATGATAAAGTCAGTGTTGGTCAGCTCCCCTGCCACGCGGTAGGCGTCGGTGCCGCGGATCTGGTCAAAGCAAGGGTGCTTGATCAGGTTGCCGCTGAACAACAGGCGGGTCTGGACATTGTGGTCCTCAATATAGCGGGTCACGGCGTTGCGGTCCAGGCCGGATTCCGGCTTGACCGAAATCAGGAAGCCAAACCAGGACGGGCGGCTGTTGGCGGCCGGTTCCGGCAGGATCAGCTTATCGGCGGCCGGTTCCAGGGCTGCGCGCAGGCGGTCCCAGTTATGGCGGCGGCGCTCGATAAAGCTGGGGAACTTTTTCAGCTGTTCGCAGCCGATGGCGGCCTGCATATCGGTCACTTTCAGGTTATAGCCAAAGTGGCTGTAAACGTACTTGTGGTCATAGCCTGCGGGCAGTTCACCATACTGACCGTCAAAGCGGTGGCCGCAGAAGTTATCATGGCCGGACGGGCAGATGCAGTCGCGGCCCCAGTCGCGGTAGCTCTTGATCAGGCGGTTCAGCAGCGGGCTGTTTGTATACACGCAGCCGCCCTCGCCCATCGTCATGTGGTGCGGCGGGTAGAAGCTGGAGGTGCCGATATCGCCCCAGGTTCCGGTAAAGCGGGTTTCGCCGTTGATGGTGTACTGGGTGCCCAGGGCATCGCAGTTATCCTCCACCAGCCAGAGGTTATGGGCATCGCAGAAGGCTTTGACGGCGGACAGGTCAAACGGGTTGCCCAGGGTATGGGCGATCATGACTGCCTTGGTCTTGGGGGAAAGAGCGGCTTCCAGCTTGGTCACATCAATGTTGTACTGCGGCACGGTCACATCCACAAACACCGGCACAGCGCCATACTGCAGCGCCGGGGTGACAGTGGTGGGGAACCCGCATGCCACAGTGATGATCTCATCGCCCTTTTTGATCTGGCGGTCGCCCAGTTCCGGGGCGGTGAGCGCCATAAAGGCAATCAGGTTGGCGGAAGAGCCGGAGTTGACCAGGTTGGCGAACTTTACGCCGATCCACTTGGCAAACTCTTTTTCAAATTCATCCGCAAAGCGGCCGGTGGTCAGCCAGAAATCCAGCGTTGCATCGGTCAGGGCGCACATTTCTTTTTCATCAAACACGCGGGATGCATAAGTAACGCGGTCGCCGGGCTTGAAATCCGCCTTTTTCTCCTTAAAGTCATGGTAATATTCTGCCACCAGCGCCTTGATCTGCTCGCGGGCTTCGGCCTCATTGCTCCAATTTGCCATCGTCTGCTCCCTTACTCACTCAAAAATTCCTTGATCTCTTTGTCCATCTCCGCCGGGATATCCCCGCCGGAAAGCCATACCTTGCTGAACGCAACGGTCTTTTGCATACATTCCGCCATATGCCAGCGCGGTTTCCAGCCGAAGGTGGATTTCAATTTGCTGCAATCCAACTTCAAAAAGTTTGCTTCATGCGGGGCGTTTGCCTCAGCGCGGTTTTCCCATGCAGCACCATCGCCCCACGCCTGGCAGAACAGGTCTACCAGGGTGCCGGTCGTCACACAGTCGCAGTCATCCGGGCCGACGTTATAATAGCCGGCGTACCGGTTATCCTCATACTGGCGCTGGGCGATCAGCAGGTACGCCGCCAGCGGTTCCAGCACATGCTGGTATGGGCGGGTGGAATACGGGTTGCGCACACCGATGCTCTCCCCTTTTGCCATGGCACGCACACAGTCCGGGATGATGCGGTCATTGGCAAAATCGCCGCCGCCAATCACATTACCTGCGCGGGCAGTGGAGATGGCCACGCTGCCATCCGCAAAAAAGCTGTTTTTATAGCTGTGGGTCACCAGCTCCGAGCAGCTTTTGCTGTTGGAGTAGGGGTCGAAGCCGTCCAACGGTTCGTTTTCGCGGTAGCCCCAGCACCATTCATTATTCTGGTACACCTTATCCGTTGTTACGTTCAGCACAGAGCGCGGCGGAGTTTGGGCGGTGCGCACGCATTCCAACAGGTTCACGGTGCCCATCACATTGGTTTCATAGGTATAGCGCGGGTCCTTGTAGCTGTCCCGCACAATGGGCTGGGCCGCCAGGTGCAGCACAATTTCCGGCCGGGCGGCATCAAAGGCCGCTTTCAGGCTGGCAAAATTGCGGATATCACCGATCACGCTGGTCATTTTGCCTTCCAGCCCTGCCAGAGAGAAGAGGTTGGGGGTTGTGGGCGGTTCCAGGCTGTAACCCGTTACCACCGCACCGGCACCCACCAGCATGCGGCAGAGCCAGCTGCCTTTAAAACCGGTATGCCCGGTTACAAACACGCGTTTGCCGCGGTAAAATTCCAAGTTCATTGTTGGTTCCACACTTCCCAGGGCGCACAGCCGGACGCCCACATTTTTTCCAGCATACTTTTTTCGCGCTCGGTATCCATGCACTGCCAGAATCCGCGGTGCACATAGCTCATCAGCTGGCCTTTGGCTGCCAGCTCGCGCAGCGGGGTCTGCTCAAAAATGGTATCATCGCCGCTGATGGTATCAAAAACTTCCGGTTCCAGCACCATATAGCCCGCGTTGATGATAGCCCCATCGTTGACGCTTTTTTCACGGAACGCCTGAACCGAATTGTCCTGGCCGATATCCAGCACGCCTTTCTGCTGTTCCTGCACCACGGCGGTCAGGGTGGCCAGCTTGCCATGCTGCTTATGGAACTTGACCAGTTCGGCAATGTTCACATCGCAGACGCCATCACCATAGGTCATCATAAAGGTTTCGTTGCCGATATATTTCTGCACCCGCTTGATGCGGCCGCCCGTCATCGTGTTCAGGCCGGTATCCACCACCGTCACGCGCCACGGCTCGGCGTGCTGGTCATGCACGATCATCTCGTTGCCCTGGGTGAAGTCAAAGGTCACATCGCTGGTATGCAGGAAATAATCCGCAAACCACTCCTTGATCATATGCTGCTTGTACCCGGCGCAGATCACAAAATCATTGAAGCCATAGTAAGAATACTCTTTCATGATATGCCACAAAATGGGCATACCGCCGATTTCGATCATCGGTTTTGGCTTAAACTTACTTTCTTCCGAAATGCGCGTGCCATAGCCGCCGGCAAGAATTACAACTTTCATATTTTTCACTCCCGTAAGCCTGCAGCGGAACCCTGCTTGCAGTCCCGCAAAAACTGTCCGTCCAACCAGCATTTCAACCGCCGGACAGTTTGGTACACACCCAGCCTATTTTTTATTACTATGATAGTATATCATTTTCGCGTATTCAGTGCAACCGTTCCAGGAAACTTATCACACCTAGTAGGCTTGCTTTTTATTCCGCATTTTGCTCTTTGTTATCACATTTTAACGCCGCTTTTGTTGCCGCTGTGCAAACAGTATTCTTTACGTTTTTTCGTGCGTATTTTGTCCCTGCCAGGCGGCCCACTTTACATTAGTAGGCAAAACAGGTATAATAGTTTAGTTAATCTGTGATATTGTGCCATTTTGCCATATTGCGGGTGCAGGCGGTCTTATTTTATCCTTGCTGCCTGTGGATTTTTTGCGGCACGCCGTGCGTTGTGCGGTACCGCTCCTATTAGGTCTGGAGGTTGCGCTCATGGGGCTGCAAAGCCTGCAATACTGTGCATTTTTGGTGGTTGTGGCTGCCGTTTACCTGCATTTGCCGGTGCGCATGCAGTCGGTGTTTCTGCTGGGAGCTTCGTGGGTGTTTTATGCGCTGGCCATGCCGGCCATGCTGCCGGTCACCATTGCACTGGCGGTGTTCACCTACCTGTGCGGCCGCGGCCTTGCCTGGCGGGGCGGCGCACACAAAACCGCCTTTTTGCGCCTTGGCGTGATCGGTATGCTGGGCATTCTGGCCTTTTTTAAGTATAACGGCCTGTTGGCGGGGTGCTGCACGGCTGGCGCGTGGTGGCCATGCCGCTGGGCATCAGCTTTACCAGTTTTGCCGCAATCGCCTACCTGATCGACGCCGCCCGCGGCGACTGCGAGGTGGAAACCAGCTTTATCCGGCTGGCGCTGTTCCTCAACTTTTTTGCCACCGTCACCCAGGGGCCCATCTGCCGCGCCGGTGCGCTGCTGCCGCAGTTGAGCGCCGAGCACCGCTTTGATGCCGCCCGCACGGTGCGCGCTTTGCGGCTATATGCGCTGGGGCTGTTCAAATACATTGCCGTGGCGGATGTGCTGAACATGGTGGTGGATACGGTTTTCCCCCACTATGCGGATTACAGCGCCCCCATGCTGATTTTGACCGCGGTGATGTACACTTTTTATCTGTATTTCAGCTTTTCCGGCTATTCCGAGATTTCCCGTGCCACCGGCCTTGTGCTGGGGCTGGACCTGCCGGAAAACTTTAAGACCCCGTTTTACGCCACCAACTTTTCTGGCTTCTGGAGCCGCTGGCACATCTCGTTTTCTTCCTGGCTGCAGGATTATCTCTTTATGCCGCTGGCCTGGGCAGATCTTGGCCGCTTTGGCCGCCTGCCCACCGAGCTGTGCGTGTTCTGCGTGTTCTTTGCTTCCGGCTTCTGGCACGGCAGCACCGCGCCATTCATCATCTGGGGTCTGCTGCAGGCGGTTTACCGCGTGGGCGAAGAGCTGCTGCACCGCCGCTTTGGCAAACCCAAAAAGCGCGGCACCCCGGCCCGTGTGCTGTGGGGCAAGCGGGTTGTGGTGTTTGTTTTGTGGACCATCAGCATGGTGTTCTTCCGCGTGGGGTCCGGCAACCTTTCCGGCATGGCCGAAAACCTGGGCGTTGGCGATGCTTTCGCCTACCTGGGCCGCTGCCTGATGAACAGCTGGTCCCCCGCCCGCTTTGCCGGGGAGCTGTACAGCACAGCGTATACCGGCTTTTACGCCAATACCATTATGGTAGCGGCTTATTGGGCGTTCGCTGCGCTGGCGCTGGCGCTTGGCATCTGGCTGGATCACCGGCGCAATTTTGCCTGTAAAAACAAACCGGCTGAGGTTGCCCTGGCAAGCGCCAAGCACCGCAATGCGCTGTATGTTGTTTTGATCGTTTTTATCCTGGTGGGGTACATCATGCAGAGCGGCGGCTTTAACGCCAACGCGTTCGGCCCCTATGCAGGGTTTTAATCTTATGGGAAAAAGGAGATTTCCGGCGTGAAGCATATCATCAAAAAATTGGCGCTGCTGTTCGTGCCGGTCTATCTGTGGTTTGCCTTTTTTTGTGGCGTTTGAGCCAAACAATTATTTTGCCATCAAAAAACAGCCTCTTCCAGCCAGCCGGTGGCCCGTGTGCGCGCCTATGAGCAGAGCCCCGGCACCAACCTGATCATCGGGGACAGCCGCCTGGCCCACTTTGATATGGACCTTGTGGATTCCCTGACCGGGCAAAGCTGGCAGAACCTGGCCTTTGGCGGTGCTTCCCTGAAGGAATGTGTGGACCTTGCCAACTATGTGCTGGATTCCGGCAACCAGGTGGACCGCATTCTGTTCGAGCTTTCGTTCTACACCTTAAACAGCAGCTATAACACCGACCGTTTTTCGGCGCTGGAAGCTACCCTGCGCAACCCGCTGGCCTACTGTCTGAACCTGGAATACAACGTGAACGCCCTGACCGTGTTTATGGACACCGTAAAGGGCACGCCGGACACCATTGAATCCGGCGACTGGACCGCGGCGGATTACCTGGATGATGCCGGGAACACGATTCCGCTGCACAAAAAGCTATATGAGTACCCGGCGCTGATCACCACCCGCTGCCAGAACTGGACACTGAACGAAACCGAGCTGGCGGAGTTTTTGGCTATGGCCCAGCGCTGCGCAGACCGCGGCGTGGAGCTGACCATTGTGCTGCCCCCCATGGCCGCCAATGTGCGCACCGAGGTATGCGATGCCTTTGGCATTACCGCCGTGATGCAGGACGAAGTTCTGCCGCTGTTGGAAAAGCAGAATTTTGCCGTGCTGAATTACGAATGGTGCACCAGCTGCATTACCGATGATGACACCCAGTTTTTTGACGGGTTCCACCTGGACGAAAATACGGCCTGCCGGACTGGACAGCCGAACTGTTTGATGATATGCAGCGCTGATGCTGCCCACCCCAAAAGGAGGTCCCCTGTGGCACTGGACTTTTTGATTTTGTACGAACACACCGTTCGGGAATATGAGAGTGATCTTTTGCTCAAATTGGAGCTGGAGCGCCGCGGCTACACCGTGCGCATCCGCCAGCTGCTGGATGCCAAAGATCTGCGCCTGTTTGGCAAAGACAAGCCGGAAGTTCTGGTTGCCAGCTGCATGTATGACAACGAAGCCATCAACAGCCATGTGTACAACAACATTGGCAGATGCAACAAGATCGTCAACCTGCACTGGGAGCAGATGCTCTCCGACACGCAGGAGGAGGGCGATTGGTTCAACATGAACGGCAACGCCAAGCGCTGCGTGCAGACTTGCTGGGGCCAGCGCACTGCCCAGCGGTTACAGGCCCATGGCATGGATGCCAAGAACACCCCCGTGACCGGCGCTGTGATGATGGACTTTCTGCGGCCGGAGTTCAAGGGCTACTTTAAGGATAAGGAAACCCTGTGCAAGGAATTCGGCCTTGACCCCGCCAAACAGCTGCACCTGTACATTTCCAGCTTTGGCTATGCCAGCATGACCGACCAGGAAGTAGCCGAGCTTTCCAAAATGGCGGGAACGGATTTTTCCGGCTTTGCCCGCACCAACCGCGTTTCGATGGAAAAAACGCTGGCCTGGTTTGACCGCTACCTGGGTGACCACCCGGAGGTGGAACTGGTATACCGCCGCACCCCAGCGAATGGAAATGCAAAGCCCTGGACGAGCTGGCCGCCAAACGCCCCAACTTCCATGTGATTTTTGCGGATTCCGTCAAGCAGTGGATTGTGGCGGCGGATTCCATCTCCATCTGGATGAGCACCGCTGTGGCCGAAGTATACATGGCGGGCAAAAGCTGCCATATCCTGCGCCCGGTGCCCATCGAGCACGAGTATGACCCCGTCATCTACAAGGATGCTCACTATGTGACTAGCTACCCGGAGTTTGCCGCTGCCATGGCGCAGCCGAACCCGCCGTTCCCCATTGCACGGGATGTGATTGAGGGCTATTTTGACCCCTCCCTTGCCCCGGCCTACAAGCGGATGGCCGACCTGCTGGAGGAAGTGTACAAAAATCCCCCGCGGGATGAACCGATGGGGCCCGGCTTTACGCCGCACTTCAACCTGCTCAAGTTCTGCGCACTGGCGGGGGTACACATGCTGTACCGCCACAAGTGGGAACCCAAACGGGTGTTTGCCTTCTGCCCGCCGCTGGCCAACTTTGCCCAACGCATTTACGGTTATGTGGACAAAGCCTATATCCCGCCGGAGGAGATCCAGCGCATGGAAGCGCGCATCCGGCCATATGTAAAATAAAGTTGTTTTTCCGGCGCGCTGCGGTGCGCCCGCTGCAAATGGGAGCCTGCCATGTCTGAACCGAAAAAAACTGAAAGCTTTGCCGGAAATGTGATGAAATACTCCATTGCCACCTACCTTGGCTTTGGCATTTCCGGCGCAGCGCTTATCATCAAGGGCGTCCTGCCCGCCGAAAGCTACGCCGTTCCTGCTTCCTTCATGGCATACACCATGTCGCTGATGAACGTGGGCATGCTTGGGCTGGACCAAAGCCTGCTGCGCTTTTACCACGAACCGCCTGCCGGTTCCACCGGGCGCAGCATGTTTGCCGCGTGTACCCGGCTTTCGGTGCTGGTCATACTGCTGGTGGGCGGCATCGGCAGCATCTTTTTCGCCAAGCCGCTGGCGGCGGCCTTTGGCCTTGGGGCCAACGGTGCCGGGCTGGTGCCGTTTTTGTTCCTGAACGCTGCTCTGTACATGCTGGTGCGTTACCTCAACGTGCTGCTCCGGCTGGAAAACATGTGCGCGCCTACACCACCGAAACACTGTGGATGCAGGCCTGCCTGAACCTGATCTACCTGCTGCCCGGCTTTGTTACCCAGGACGCCCGCGCTTTTGTGCTGGGTGCGGTGTGCAGCTTTGCGGGGGTCGCAGTGTTCTATTGGCGGCGGGCTTCTAAAGGTCAAACGAAAGAGGCCCCTGTGCGCGGCCTGCGCCCCTATGCCCACATTTACCGGGCGGCACTGCCTTACGGCATTGTGTTGGCACCTGCGGCCATCCTGATCCCGCTGTACCGCGCCATCTGCCTTTCTTTTTTAGGCAATTACGCCCCCGCGGCGGAGCAGGGTTCGTTTGATTTCGCCTACACCCTGGCCCAGCTTGTCACCACCATTCAGGCTGGTTTTTCCACCTACTGGGGCCCCTATGTCTATGCGCATTACCGCACCGAGCAGGAGCGCATTGGCCGCATCCATGATCTGCTGAACCTGCTGATCTTCGGCTTTTTCTGCCTGCTGGTCATGTTTGAGGATATCATCTTCATCATCTTCCCGGCCAAATCGGCCTGCCTGCCCTACTTTCCGCTGATGATGCTGGCCGTGGTGTTCTCCATCCTGTGCGAAGGCACGGTGTACGGCAACACCATTGCCCGCAAGCCGTTCCATGATACGATTGGAACCGCCGTGGGCGTTGCGGCCAACATTGCCGTGTGCGCCGTGCTGGTGCCGCGTTTTGGCGTAATGGGTGCCGCGGTCGGCCTGGTAGCGGCCAATGCAACGATGTTTTTGTACCGCACTGTGACCGGGCAGTATTACTACCGCACCATCCCCAGCTTCAGCCGGACGATCTGCGGCTTTTTGCTGGCGGTGGGTGTGGCCGTGATCGGCGTGGTGTTCGCCCACAATTTTATCATCAAGTTTGTTTTGACTGCGGCAATCCTGTTTATTTACTGTAACATTTACCGTGCCCAGCTGTACAAGCTGTGGCAGATCTCTATGGGCTTTGTGCGGCGGTATCTGCTGCACAGCCAAGCATAACTACTGCAAAGGAAAGGTTGTATATCAAGATGAAGCATTGCGGCACACAAGAGTTGACCACCGAGCGGCTGGTCCTGCGTCGTATGACAACCGACGACTGCGAAATGATGTTTGGCAACTGGGCCAATGACCCGGAAGTGACCCGCTACCTGCGCTGGGAGCCCCACCGTGACTGGGTGGTAACGATGGCATATCTGAACGAGATCGTCAAACAATATGACCGCCCGGATTTTTATGATTGGGGCATCTGCGATAAAGTGACCGGTGTGCTGATGGGCAGCATCAGCATTGCCCCCGCCGAATCCTGTGAGCGTGAAAAGCCCTATGCCTGGAAAAACGTGAAAACCGAGCTGCTGGGCGGCATGTATGAGATCGGTTACACCTTGGGCAAAAAGTGGTGGAACCAGGGCTATGCCACCGAAGCCGCCGCTGCCGTGCGCGATTACTGGTTTGGCATGGTAGGTGCGCCCTGGCTGGCCGGGTTTCACGCCAGCCAGAATGTGGCAAGCAGCCGCGTGTTGGCCAAGACCGGCTTCCATTATGACCACGATACCGTTCTGCACCGCTTTGACGGCACCGAGGTGCCCTGCCTGGCCTGGTACCTGCTGAACCCCGGCAGCCAGAAATCCGATGAACCGGCAGCCGCTGCCCCCGCTGTACAGGCAGAACCAACGAAACCAGCGGAGAATGCCGAGACAACCGTCTGACATTCACTCCCCTGCCCCATACTTTTGCTGACCTGGCCGAATACGGCCAGAAAGGACCCCTATGGACGAAATGAAGGACCCCATCACCCTGGACTTTACCGCTACCCAGGCCCCGGCAGAGGACGCCCCTGTTGGGCAGAAGGCTCTGGACAGCGAGCGCCCGCCGGTGCGCGTTGTGCTGCTGGCGCTGGACCAGGGCAAGTTTGACTCCCAGCGCAGCCTGGATGAGCTTGCCGCCCTGGCGGAAGCCAACGGCATGCAGGCCGTTGCTACCGTGTGCCAGAAGCGCAGCACCCCCGAAGCCGCCACCCTTCTGGGGGAAGGCAAAGTGGAGGAAGCGCGCCTGGTATGCCTGAATACCGATGCCGAGGCCGCCATCTTTGACGGCGAGCTGACCGGCAGCCAGATCCGCAACCTGAGCGCGGCTTTGCAGGTGGAAGTGCTGGACCGCACGATGCTGATTTTGGAAATCTTCCGTGCGCGCGCCACCACCAACGAGGGCAAGCTGCAAACTGAGCTGGCCACCCTGAAATACCGCATGCCGCGCCTGCAGGGCCTTGGCGAGGCGCTGAGCCGCCAGGGCGGCGGTGGCGGCGGCGGTGGCGGTGCCCGCCGCGGTGCCGGTGAAACCAAGCTGGAGCTGGACCGCCGCTACCTGCGCAGCCGCATTGAAAAGCTGGAAAGCCGCCTGAAAGAGCTGGAAAAGCGCCGTGGTGAAACCCGCCGCGCCCGCCAGAAAAACGGTGTTCCGGTCATCTCATTGGTGGGCTACACCAACGTGGGCAAAAGCAGCCTGACCAACGCTTTGTGCGGCGCAGAAATTTTTGAAGCCGACATGCTGTTTGCCACGCTGGATCCCACCGCCCGCAAATGCACGCTGCCCAGCGGGTTACAAGTGATCCTGGTGGATACAGTCGGCTTTGTCAGCCGCCTGCCGCATGATTTGGTGGATGCTTTTAAGAGCACACTGGAAGAAGCTGCCTGCTCTGACATCATCTTGAAAATTGCCGACGCCAGCGACAGCGAAGCCGCCGAGCAGCTGAGCGTAACCGATGAAGTGTTGAACGACCTGGGCTGCGGGGATATCCCGCAGGTGACGGTCTACAACAAGTGCGACCGCACCGGTGTTGCCCCCTATGACCCGGATGTGCTGCTGGTAAGCGCCAAAACCGGCTACGGGCTGGACAGCCTGCTGGCCAAGATTGACGAGATTCTGGCACACCGTGTGCGCACCATTGAGGTACTGTTGCCCTATGACAAGCTGGCCCTGGCCGATGTGTTCCGCACCCGCGGCAGCGTTCTGGCTGAAGAATACCGCGAAAACGGCGTGTATTACAAGGCAACCGTAAAGGTGGATGACCTGCACCGGTTTGAAGCGTACCTGCTGTAAGCGCAACCGTTCGCTTTGTGCAAGATAACAAAGGCAATACCGCATAATTCTAAGTGCCGATACGGCGAGCGAGGTGCGGCAGATGCCAAGCCAAAAGCGCAGATAATACTGGATGCTGCAAAGGTGAGCGCCGCCAGTGGCGGAAACAGCGAACCGAAGCAGGGGCAGCGGTCGCAGAGTGCGAGGGGCTTTTGCCCCCGAAGCACGATGCGGGTACCGCAACCCGACATTATCGAGCATTTTGGCAACGCAGATGCCGTGCCGCAGCTGCCGGAGCGGTGCTTAAGCCGCAAGGCGGGAATTGTGCGGTGTTGCCCAAATACTGATTTTATTGCTGATTGTAGACAAAAAGACCTCCATCCCTGCACGGTTCTGTGCTTGGGATGGAGGTCTTTGGTTTATTTGTGTGTACCCTGCGTTACGGCAAAATTATTCCGCCGTCAGCAGTTTAACAGCACGGGAGGTGCCCAGGCGGTCTGCGCCCAGATCCAGAAACTTTTCCATGTCCTCAACGGTGGAAATGCCGCCGGCTGCCTTGATCTTGCAGCGGCCGCGCACGCAGCGGGCAAACAGCTCAATATCATGGAAGGTTGCACCTGCGGTAGAAAAGCCCGTGCTGGTCTTGATGAAGTCGGCACCGGCTTCCACCACGATATCGCACATCTTCTCTTTTTCTTCATCGGTCAGCAGGCAGGTTTCAATAATAACCTTGAGCACCTTATCCCCCACGGCCCGCTTGACGGCGGCGATATCCTCGCGCACAGCGTCATATTCCTTGTTCTTCAGGCGGCCGATATTGATGACCATATCCACTTCCTCGGCGCCGTTTTCCACAGCGGTCTTTGCTTCAAAGCACTTGGAAGCAGTATCCATTGCACCCAGAGGGAAGCCGACCACGCAGCACACCGCAACACGGCCCGCCATATACTGCACAGCCTGCTTGACATAGCAGGTGTTGATGCAGACGGATGCAGTATGATACTTGATGGCATCATCGCACAGGGCCTGAATCTGGGGCCAGGTAGCCTCCGGTTTCAACAGGGTGTGGTCAACTTTGGAAAGGATTTCCTCCTTGGTGTATTTCATTTGAATTCTTCTCCTTTTTTACAGGTCTTGCACAGGTGCGCCTGGTGCAGGCCGATGGTCGAAAATACAATGGCCGTCAGGCTGACCGTTGCGCCCACAATGCCCAGGATCAGGCCGGTCAGACGGAATGCACCGCCGCGGATTTTGTTTGTCATAAGAAAGCCCTCCTTATCATCGTCGGTTTGGTTGTTTCGGGTTTCTATCTGTTCTGTGTTGTTATTTCTTTTTGAAAATAAACAACTTGCTGAACACATAGTTGGATACAATCACGATAACCTGGCTGAACAGTTTAACACCCATGGCCCACAGGTCAGCGTTGGCTGCGGCAAATGCCACATGCGGTGCCAGCACGCTGACGCCCAGCCAGATGATGACCTGGTCCATGACCATGGTGCCAATACGGCAGGCCACAAACTGGCCAAACTCCGCCAGAGCAGCCTGGCCGCTGTTTTTGCTGCGGAACACAAAGGTGCGGTTGGTCCAGTAGGCAAACAGAATGCAGATGATATTATCCAGTACATTGCCAATGCCGGTTGCAAAGCCCGTGCCCAGCACAGCCTGGAACACGGCAAACAGCACCAAGTTCAACAGCGTGGCAAGCCCGCCAAAAAACAGGTAGGCAAACCCCTCATAATATTTTTTAATAAAAGCCTTTAATTTTTCCATGCAGTTTATCCTTTACCACACAGCGCAGGGAGGTTTGCAGCGCTGCTCGCCAGTGTACGCCAACAGTGCACACTGGCATATAACAAAAGGAGCCCGCCTGTTGCCAGGCAGGCCCCTGCTGCAATTCGGGGATTATTCAGCGTCCTCGGCAGCCTCGTCGAGGCAAGCCTTCATGGACAGGCTGATGCGCTTGCGATCAAAGTCAACATTGATCAGCTTAACCTTGACCATGTCGCCGACCTTCAGAACGTCGGAAACCTTGTTCACGCGCTCGTTGCTGATCTCGCTGATGTGGACCAGACCGTCAATGCCCGGCAGAATGCGGACAAATGCACCGAACTTGGTGATGGAAACGACCGGAGCCTCGAACTCAGAGCCGATGGGATACTCGTTCTTGAGCTTCTCCCAGGGGTTGTCCTCTTCCTTCTTGTAGCCCAGGGAAACCTTCTGGTTCTCGGGGTCATAGCTCTTAACATACACTTCGATGGTATCGCCAACGCTGACGACCTCAGAGGGATGCTTGATGTTGTTCCAGCTCAGTTCGCTGATGTGGCACAGGCCATCCACGCCGCCGATGTCAACAAAGGCACCGTAGGAAGTCAGGCTCTTGACAACGCCAGTGTACTGCTTGTCAACTTCAACGTTCTTCCAGAACTCATCGCGCTTTGCCTTGTTTTCTTCAGCAGTAACCTTGTTGATGCTGCCGACGATCTTGCGGCCTGCGCACTCGGTGATAACCAGCTTAACGTGCTGGCCAACCAGCTTGGTGTAGTCCTCGTCGCGGCGCATGGTAGCCTGAGAACGGGGAACAAACACACGAACGCCCTTGACGTTGACAACAACGCCGCCCTTGTTGGCTTCCATGACGTCGCCTTCCATAACGGTGCCGTTTTCGGCAGCCTCGGAAACATCCTTCATGCCCTTCTGGGCTTCAAAACGGACACGAGAAAGGGTGTCAACACCTTCCTGGTCATTGGTCTTGACAACAACCAAATCCAGCTCGTCGTCCACCTTAACAAGGTCTTCCATCTTGGCGTTGGGGTCATGGCTCATCTCGCTGAGCTTGACGATACCAGTGTG
>ENA-OQNA01000303-OQNA01000303.1-human-gut-metagenome-genome-assembly--contig:-NODE-303-length-14505-cov-3.789887_pt1 | contig 14505 bp, 12 predicted proteins | sample MGYA00242625_ERZ504872 | MGnify/ENA primary metagenome ERZ504872 (study PRJEB26092, sample SAMD00036425) | human gut metagenome | host: Homo sapiens | study: EMG produced TPA metagenomics assembly of...
TTACGGCAGTGAGGGTGCCATTGTCTACAGCTTGGATGCCACACCTGCCGGAATTGACGAAATTGAAGTCTGCTCCGGAGACATCAATGCCGATGCCCATGTTTTCAACCATCTGCCCATTCCGCAGCAGTATTTCTGCGATCAGATGCAGTCCTTTGCAGACATTGTGAATGGCACCGGTGATGGTCTTGCTGCCAATATTCAGGATGGACAGGCAAACCAGCACCTGCTGGATGCTATTGTAGAGTCCGCAGAGAAAGGCACATGGTTATCACTCTAAGCAAAATTCCAAAGGCGAAGAGTGACGGTGGCTGGAAAAAGATACAGGCACCTTTGAAAATCAGTGTAGAGTAAGCAACCGCGTTCCGCTTTAACTTTAAGGCGGAACGCGGTTAACTCTATGTAAAGAAGCATTTGAACGATACAGTTGAGAAAAAGGCACAACTTACGGAGGAAAAATCCGTAGGTTGTGCCTTAGTGTTATTCGTGAAATTGGAATGGATTACGTACCACACGTATGCGATTGCTGCATTTAAAGAGAATTACATCAAGATTGATCGTATCTTTTGTCTCTTTTTGTCATGGCTTTATTCAGTCAATCTCGCCGTTGGCTTTCGCGGCCTCAATAACCTTCTGCGCAACATTCTGCGGGGCTTCTTCGTAGCGCACGAAATCGAACGTGAAGCTACCTCTGCCCTGCGTGACCTGGCGCACATAGGTGCTGAAATCGTACATTTCGGCCATTGGCACTTCGGCGTCTACGGTCTGATAGCCGGCGGTTTCTGCCGGAGACATGCCCAGCACACGGCCGCGGCGCTTGTTGACTTCGCCCATGATATCGCCCATGTTAGCGTCCGGCACGGTAGCCTTCAATTCGCCGATGGGCTCAAGCAGAACGGGATTTGCCTGCGGCATGCCGTTCTTATAGGCGATGGAAGCAGCGGTCTTAAACGCCATTTCGCTGGAGTCTACGGGGTGATAGGAGCCGTCATACAGCGTCGCCTTGAGACCGACGACCGGATAACCGGCAAGAGGACCTCTCGCGATGCACTCGCGCAGACCCTTTTCAACGGCGGGGAAGAAGCCCTTCGGCACTGCGCCGCCGACAACGCGCTCTGCAAACTCCAAACCGTCTGCATCGCAGGGGGAGAATTCGATCCACACGTCGCCGAACTGACCGTGGCCGCCGGTCTGCTTCTTATGTCTGCCTTGTCGGAAACGGTCTTGCGGATCGTCTCGCGGTACGGAACGCGCGGGCTGCGCAGCGTGACATCTACGCCGAACTTCGTCTTTAGCTTGGAGACGATGACATCAAGGTGCTGTTCGCCCATGCCGCTGATGACCATTTCTTTGGTTTCTGCGTTATTTTCAAAACGAATCGTCGGGTCTTCTTCCGCAAGACGCATGATGCCCTGCGCGACCTTATCTTCGTCGCCCTTGTTCTTCGGGACAATGGCCATACGCATCTCCGGGGTGGGGTATGCGATGCCGTCCAGTGTGACCTTGCGTGCGGGTGCGCAGAGCGTATCGCCCGTGTTGACGCCGGCAAGCTTCGGGATGGCGCCGATATCGCCCGCAGTGATGGCTTTTACATCTTCCTGCTTTTTGCCGCACATCATGACGGTTTTGCCGACGCGCTCCGTGTTTCCGGTGCGCATGTTGATGAGCGGGGTCTCTGTGGAGATTTTGCCGGAGAGCACCTTTACGTAGGAGAGTTTGCCGATGAACGGGTCTGCAACGGTCTTGAAGACGATGGCAGCCGTGGCGGCATCTTCCTTAACGGCAATCTCAACGGGGTTGCCGTCTACGTCTACGCCGATTTCCGCGCCCTTATCCGCCGCGCTCGGGGCGAGCCAGCAAAGGCCGTCCATAAACTGCTCCATGCCGCGCATAAGCATAGCGTCGCCGCAGAATACGGGCGAGATGGTGCCGCTTTTAACACCCTGGGAAACACCGACGATAACCTCTTCCGGCGTGAATTCTTCGCCGGAGAAATATTTCTCGAACAGCTCGTCGCTCGTTTCGGCGACGGCCTCGTAAATGGCGGTACGCAGACCCTCAAGACGGGCGCCCATGTTCGGCATATCTACCTGTACAGGCTTGCCGCCGGAGTAATCGTACGCCTTATATTCCAGCATATTGATATATTTATCTGCCTTGCCGTCCTCAAAATACGGCACAACAATCGGGCAGACGGACGGGCCGAAGCTCGCTTTTAAATCTTCGAACACTTTATAGAAGTCGGAACCTTCATCGCACAGGCCGTTTACGAAGAAAATCTTAGATAGGCCGCGCTTTTCCGCTGCCGCAAAAGCCTTTTCCGTACCGACGGAAACGCCGCTCTTGCCTGCAAGCACGATGACAACGGATTCTGCCGCGCGTGCGGCTTCATACAGACCGCCCTGGAAGTCGAAAAGACCCGGGGTGTCCAGCAGGTTGATCTTTTATTTTTCCATTCAAACGGTGCCACGGCCGTGGAGACAGACGTCTTGCGGCGGATCTCCTCCGGGTCGGAATCACAGACCGTGTTGCCCTCGCCTACTTTACCGCGACGATCGGATGCGCCTGCAAGATAAAGCATAGCTTCCGCGAGGGAGGTCTTGCCGGCGCCGGAATGGCCTGCCATAGCAACGTTGATGATGTTCTTAGCCGGATATGTGTTCATGGAAAACACCCCTTATATGTATAATTTACAATTTCAATTTGAGATTGCTCTTTAATTATATATCATATTGCCAGATATTGCAATGGCGAATTGCAATTTATACAGATATTCTATTTTGCGTATTTAAAGTTTATGCATGTTGTATATTCCAAAAAATGCTTTTTGCAATAAGCTTTCAAATTCCTTTTGAAAAGGATAGAATTCGGCAGGATTTGAGAAATATATAGCAGACTTCTTCTGATGAGGGAGCTGTCAGCGAAGCTGACTGAGGGAGAAATACAGCGAGCTAACGAACCTCACAGCACCTTTTTCATATTATAAAGAAATCCTCTCCCGGCTACGCCGGGAGAGGATAAATGATATCAGTCGACAAAAAGATTTCGCTTTCTGCGGAGCTCGACCAAAGGCGCTGCCTTTGGAAACTGCCAACTTTTTGAAAAAAGTTGGATCAAAAGCTTTCAGCGACTCTTTCCATGTTACTCGACTGTTTCGCGGCTTAAAAAATCGGACGCAAGCTTGCCGAGCCGCAAATGCTCCTGCGTTTCGCCGGGCTTGGCGTCTTCGTCTTTAATGAGCAGGAACATGCCGCACAAATCGCCCGCACAGGAGATGGGGAACGCTGCGTTTGCGGTGCGCAGCCCGCCCTCCGCCGCCAAAACGGTGTCCTCGCCGGAGGAGATGAATGCCTTTTTGCGGCGCATCAGCTCATCCAATTGCTTGGAGACAGGCTTATCCAGCAAATCCTTTTTCGGGATACCTGCCGTTGCGATGATGCGGTCGCGGTCGCACACGGCGGTGCCGATGCCGCTTGCCGCCGAGATGCACTCCGCCATGTTTTTGGCGCTTTCGTTCAGTTCTCCCACGGGCGAGTATTTGCGGAAGATGATGCTGCCGTCTTTGTCGATGAAAATTTCAAGCGGCGTGCCCTCGCTGATCTTCATGGTGCGGCGCAGCTCTTTCGGCACCACCACTCGCCCGAGATCATCCATACGTCTGACGATACCGGTTGCCTTCATATCTCAAATCTCCCTTGTTTTCAAAGTTTCGGTATGGGTAGTATTTGAGAAATGCGGGGAATTATACACGTTACAAAGTTTTACGGAAATACACAGTGGTGCGTCCGGTATCTGCTTTGATGTGAAAAGCGGCATGGTTGAAAAAGATTGTTTTCTGTGTTGCTATATAAAATCAAGCGTCATGCTTGAATGAAAGCACGGCGCTTGACTTATTAAAAATAAATTTTAATCTTCCACAGGCGTTTCCAAATTGTTCATTACAAGCCCTGTGATAAGCTTCGGGTAAAAATACGTGGACTTCTGCGGCATCTTTTCGCCCGCAGCCGCTACCGCGCCGATCTACCTCCACGCGCGTGGGGTTCAAAATAAATGCACACTGCATCTCGTTGCTTTCAACCGTGGAAAGCGCTTCGTTCAAATCGCGCGTATACGTCAAGTTTTTCTGACTCGCCATATTTTCGCGATCAATCCCGAGGGCGCGCTCCAAAATGAGCGTGTGCAAAACGCTGACGTCCAGCCCGCGCGAGGCCTCGCTCTTTTCGGGCATAAATTCTTCCATAACTGCCGCGTCTTTCAAAATCAGCAGCGCGTAGTTCATTCTGTCCCCGTTTTTATACACGAATACGAACGCCTTTTGCCCGGCATCATACGCATTTTTCATGCGCGGCTCAATCTCGCTTTTGTCCGCAAGCGTCTCGATTTGAAAGTATTCCCCGCAGCTTTCAAGTACCTTTTCGGCGGAAAATCCCTCAATGCCGCGCACAAGGCGGTGCGTTGGGAACACCACAAGTCCCGGGTGTGCCATATCGACGAGCGTCATCATGACAAATTCGCTGCCCGGCGCCCAAACGGCGTTTTCGCGGCAGTAATCGCGGTAATGAATTGCGGTTTCATAGCGGTGATGCCCGTCCGCAATGTACAATTTGCGCGGCGCAAAATCGGCGCGGAACGCTTCAAGCGCCTGCTTGTCATTCACAATCCACAGGCGGTGTGTGACAAGTCCGTCTGAAAATTCGCAGTACGGCGTACCGGCGGAAAGGCGGTCGATGCGCTTTTGCGTCTCGCCCTTTTCGTCCTGATACAAAGAGTAAATCGAGCTGAAGTTGCAGTTCGTCGCCTTCATCAGCTCAAAACGGTCCTTTTTCGCCTTAGAGAGCGTCTCCTCGTGCGGCAGCACAACGCCCGCGGAAAAATCCTCCACGCGCACAAGGCACACGATGCCCTTTAGGCTGCGCACCTCGCCATGGTCTACGTCGGTTTTGAATTCTTCCTCGTAGATATAAGACCTGCGTCCTTGTCACAGCGCAAAGTGCCGTCGGAAAGCCACGTGTGCAACGTCTTGCCGCGGTCTTATACGGTTCTTCGCCGCGCGGCAGCTCCAGGCGTATGACGTTGTCGCGGGTTTCTTTCCAAAAACGCCGCGCGCTCCGCTTCACTGATAATGTCATACGGCGGACAGGTCAGTTCTTTCGCTTCTCCCGCCGATTTTGTGTACCGCATGGCATGAAATGCCCGAATGTCTGCCATCGTGGTGCCCCCTTTAAATTTCACTTTTTCTCATTATAACGGCAAAAGCGCTCTTGCGTCAAGAAAAAAGCGATACAACATGAAACATCCTCGCCGCAGTTCAAGTCCGAAAACACTTCACAGCCCGGCTGTTTTGTCCGTATTCCCCGACCGTTCGAATCAAAACCTGCTTCTTAAAAGCGCAAGAACAAAACGCTGTGCGGCGGCATTTGCAAGGTTCCACCCGCAGCTTGGTCCAGAACGTTTGACTGGGTAAATGAGGAGGGAGGCAACACGGTGTCACTGGAGAAGAGCACCGCCTCGCTGCAAGGTCCAAAGGAAGAGAAGTCCACCGGCTTTTTGCGGTGAAATGCGGCGTTCACCACCGTGGCGGACACCCGACCCTCTCGATCCACGGTAATAACGGCTTCTTGAGACGCGGAGCACAGACGATTACCCATGTGCCAGCGATTCATCCAGGAGAACACTTGTCCTTGCGCTGTCAAGCTCACGTGATTCGGTTTCACACACAGCATTCCCTCGTTGATTGCCTGAAAGTGACACGCAAGGGCTATCCCGCTTTTTTCCGCCTCTTCCATCAACATGTGCAGAACCAGCGCCGCATAAATACCGTCGGTAACACTGGAAGGACGGTACCAGGCATACCACACATTCCACTCGTCCATGGAAATGCGTATAGAAGGCTCCAGCCACTGCCGGGACTGGTGAATCAGCTCCCGCATCCGGGAGACAGAAGCCATGCACCGGTTATATTCCTCCTCTACGGTGGAAAGGTCGGTGTAATGGGGGTCGTAGCCATAATAGTGCTGGGAAATCATCTGAGAAATCCCGGCAAGCGGCTTGGCTGAAAATTCTGCCCATTCCTTGTTAGGATAGGGTCCCGAGGAGCACAGGCTGAGACCGGGTGAGGCCTCCAGCATTTTTTTGCCATTCTCCAGTGCGATCTGGCAGTACCCGGCAGGAGTGTTGTCGCCCTCCATGTGACCGTAACCGAATTCGTTACCCAATGACCAAAACTGCACGTTGTAAGGCTCTTGGTGACCCCGATTGGCTCGGAGTTTTCCGTAGGGGGTTGAGACATCGCCGTTGCAGTATTCCACCCAAGCGGCGTTCTCATCGGGGGTGTTCCAACAGGGGTTGATGGTGATAAACGGCTCGGCACCGATTTCTCGACACAAGGCGATAAAGTCATCGGTATTCATCTCGCTGAAATCGTAGCCCATGGTGTGAGGTTGAGTTTCCAGACCCAAATAAGACTGGAACGGCGCACGCATATCCGCCGGCAAAAGGCCGTCCATCCAGTTGAATTCCCCGGCAAAATTGCCGCCCGGCCAGCGCAGCACCTTGATGCCCAAATCCTTCATGGCTTCCACCACATCGCGGCGCATTCCGTGGAAGTGATCCTTGGGCAGCAAAGAAACGGCTCCTACGCAGACATAACCCGCATTCTCCCAGCAGATTCGCAGATCGGCATCAGGGTCAGCGGCCTGCGGGGTGAGCTCCACCTCTAAACGGGTCCAATCGTCGCCGCCACCTACAGATGTGGCACGGCAGTAGACGTTCTTTCCGGTTCGATCTGTCAATGAAACCGTAAACTTCACCGATTCTTGGGTTTTAACCACCATTCCGAACAGATACGGTTGCCCTTGGGATATTGTGATGCCATGCTGACCCATGCCGACAGCTTCCCCGCAGTAGGGGTTGAAGATACCGACGGAATTACATTCGAGGGTCCGCTTCATGTGGTAGCCTTCTCCGTGGCGGGTGTAGGGTTCATCCAAGGCAAACACGCCACGTTCCCCCAAGGGAAACCATTCTATGGCGCAGCCCTCGCAAGCCGTGGGCTTCCCGGCGAACTTTCGATTGCGAACCATCTGGGCGGATAGGCCGGTATAGATACAGGAGCGAGTGTGCTCCAGATTGCAGCCGAACAAGTAGGGCGAAACCAGTAAATCCGCAGGATCGTCCCGGCGTAAGGTGAGAGGTGTGGCCTGAGCTGCTTTTCCATCCCAATCGACGGCCTCGTCCAGATTGCTGCTGCGAACCACGTTCATGAGTTCGCCGCTGAGAAGCTCCACAACGCTGACGCGCAGCTCCGCAGCCACACGGCTGAAAAGCGTCACGTCGGGCAGGCTTTTGCCACGTTCCCACTTAGAGACCGCTTTATCGGTTACATTCAGTCGTTCGGCCAGTTGAGCCTGAGTAAGACCCATGGCCATCCTGCGCCGGCTGATAAACTGTCCTATTTTTGATAAATTCATAAATTTTCCTCCCCTTAGGACTTTTCTTTAGCATATCATAGTCCACCCGCACAAGCAACCGACCGACAGTTGAGTAACATGGAGCGAAAAAATTTCTCTGATACTTTTATGGAACGCTTCTTCCGTCACGTCGGAAAAGAAAAAACGGGAGTGCTCCCGAACATCGCCTCGCAGTTAAGGCAGAACGCGGTTGCTTATTTTGCACTTATTTTCAAAGGGCTGCACTGTATTCTGCTTCGTTTTTTCGCCCGGGGGTACCTCTTTACCGCTTTGCAAAAATAAAAGCTTTTCCGTGCGCAAAAAGCTTGAAACGCAACGGGGGATTTGGTATGATGGACGTAAATAAGCCTTGAGGGGAAGGGCTGCACATTGTGTGCGGCGTGCGCCCTAAATTTTGGGAAGGCGGTTGGATTGAGATGGAAAAAACAAGCGAACGTTTCGCGGCAGTTACCCGGCGTATGCCCTGACCTATTTCTTCTTTTACTGGAGCTTGGGCGTGTTTACCTCGGTGCTGTCTATGTATCTGACGGGCATCGGCAAATCGAAAGCGGAGATGTCCTTTATCATGTCGGCTTCGAGCTTGTTCGGCGTGGTGCTGATCCCGATCGTGGGGTATATCAATGATAAGCTGCGAAAGCCGCGGCTTATCTGTACGGTGATGATGGCGTGCGTGGCGGTGTTCGGTATTCTGTTTGCGTTGGTGCGCGAAACGATGCTGCTGTTCCTTTTAAACGGCTGCATCATGGGGTTTATCTCATCGCTTTCGCCGGTGAGCGAGCGCATGGCAACCTCGACGAAGTACCGCTACGGCACCATTCGTATTTGGGGCACGTTCGGTTATGCGGCGGCCGTACAGGTGGCCTGCGCCATGATGGAATTTACGAGCCCGCAGCTGATTTTTGTTTCGGTCTCCGTTTCGGCGGTGCTGGCCATTGTGGGTTTCCTCGGCACGGACGACATTTCGTTTACGGATACGGAAGCGGCAAAGGCTGCGGCGGGCAAGCAGTTTTCATTTCTCTGTGCGCCGATGTACATTTTGTTCGTCATCATCGGGTTTGTTTTTTCGGGCTGCTCAAATCTCAATATGACATATAGCCCCATTTTATTGCAGGAGCTCGGCATGCCGACGGGTGCGGTTGGGCACAGTTGCTTGTTTTTTTCAGTTACGATTTGTTTGAGCTTGCCTGTCTATTTTTGTTTTTCGTTACAAATTTTATTGGATCGCTTTTTCAGGGCGCACGCTGATGCTTTTTGGCGTTTGCTATTATGGTGGCGCAGTTTTTGCTGTACGCCACGGCGCCGAACGCGTTTGTTGCGGTTGTGACCATGCTGGTTTTGCGTGCTATCGGTTCTACGCTGTTCGGGATGATCTTATTGAAGATTGTGCGCGGCGTTGTGCAGGTGCGTTCCGTTTCCACGGCACTGGGCGTTATCAGCGCTACGGACGCGATGAGTGCCATTTTGATGCAGAACCTTGGCGGTATTCTGGTGGAAAACACGAGTATCCGCATCTTGTATTTTGCCATGGCGGGCCTGATGATGCTCGGCATGATCCTAACGCTGTTCCTGCGCGTGCAGAACACGGAAAAAGGTGTTTTCGTAAAAATTTCCCCGCAGCTTCGTGAAATTTCCGACGTGAAGCTGCGGGGAATTTTTAGAAGCCGAACACGGCTGTGTAATCTAAAACGGCGTGCACGAGGACGGGGATCCACAGGGAGCCGGATTTTTCTTGAGGTATTGGAAAAGGCAGCCCATGGCGACAAGCCCCGCCATTTGTGAGCATACAAAACGCACAAGGGTAAGACGCGGTGATCGCTCCGAAATCCGCATAGGCGAACACGTGCATGGCGGCAAAGAGAATGTTTGGCACGAGGTAGCGAACGGCGGCGGGCTCGTCCCGCAAAAGCCCCACGCATACGCCGCGCACGACGAATTCCTCACAAAACGCGATGAAAACGGTGTAGTAGAATAGGCTGTACAGCACGGTGATTTTATTCGGCTTTACGATCAGCGCTGCGGCCGTGACGATAAGCAGGAGAAACAGCAACAAAACAGCGATTTTTCTTGTTTTGCCTTTGGGGACGGTCAGTTGCATCGCCTGCACAAAGCGCTTTTTGCAGAAAACGAGCGCGAGGAAAACAAGAAAAGCGGGCACGGCGGACGTGAGCAGATTTTGCGCAAAGAGCTGCGGCAGGTACGAGGAAGCCGCCCGCACGGAGAGCAGCGTGCCTTTTTGTTTTTCGGCGTATATGACCCATGCGGCGAAAAGCATATCCGCGGCACAAATCAAAAACACGGCAAGAATTTTCAGCGCAAATTTGTCTTTTGAAGACGCTTTATCTAAAAGCATAGTTTTCTCCTTTCGCGGCCCGAGCAGCCGCCTTTTTCGGGTAAATTATAGCACGGCTTTCAGAACGTGACAAGTTCACTAAATTTCTGACAGTGAATTTTACGGGGGGAATTTTCTTTTTACTGGAAACGGGCGGGCTGCTGTGCTATGATTAAAGTATCAAAAGGAAGGTGGTTATATTTATGATATTGGAAAGAGTCACGCCGGAAAGCGTGGGTATTCATTCCGAAGGCATATTGAAATTTATCGATCTTGCAGAAAGCAGAGGGCTTGAGCTGCACAGCATGATGCTGCTGCGCCACGGCAAGGTGTGCGCAGAGGGCTGGTGGAAGCCGTATAACCCGGCGTCGCCGCACATGATGTTCTCCTTTACAAAGGCGCTGACCTCCACGGCTATCGGCTTTGCGTGCCAGGAGGGAGCGCTGTCTCTTGACGATCGCTTGAGCGAGCTGTTCCCGGACAAGATGCCGGAAAATCCGAGCGAAAATCTGCTTGCCTGCACGGTGCGCGATCTGCTCACGATGTCCTGCGGCCACGAGACGGAGATCAATACGTTCGATGTGAACGAGCCGGATTGGATTAAGAATTTTCTTTCGCATGAGTTTAAATATAAGCCCGGCACGTGCTTTATGTATAACACCGCCGGCACGAACATGCTGTGCGCCGCGCTGAAGCGCCGTACGGGTGAGGATCTGTTCGAGTACCTTACGCCGCGCCTTTTTGAGCCGCTCGGCATTGAGAATATTGAGTGCTTCCGTCTGCCGGACGGCATCGAAATGGGCGGCGCGGGCAGCCGTCTGAAGACCGAAGACATGGCGCGCTTTATTTTGTTTGTTTCCCGGCACGGCAAGTGGGAGGGCAAGCAGCTTTTGAACGCCGAATGGTTCGACATGGCGAGCGCAAATCAGGTCTCAACGATCAGTCCGGCGAATAATGCGGATAATCCCGACTGGCGCTGTGGTTACGGCTTCCAGACCGAGCTTCACGCCCATCTCCGAGGCGATACGTTCGGCCACCGTGCGTGCGGCGATACGGCGAGGCTGGGTGTGCACGATCTGCTTGCCGTGCGTGCCACGGCCAAGCTCAAGCAGGATTTTCGGCAGCTGTGTGGTTTTGCCCGAACCGGTCTGGCCGGACACAATAACGACTTGGGAACGTTTGACCGCGCTGGCTATCTCATCACGCGCGGCAGATACGGGAAGTTCTGCGGGATACTCATATTTCATGACGAACTTCAATGATACGGAAGCCCTTGGAGCTCGCGTATTTGCTCGCAGTGAACCCCTCGCCGAGCGCATCGTCCAGCCAGGGGATCAGCGAATCGGAACCGAGATTCTTCTGCACTACGAGATAGGCGGCACCGCCCACCTTGAGCTTCGGCAGCCAAGCCATAAGCAATGTATGCAGCGCTTCCTTGCCGACTCGGATCGGTGGGTTCGACCAAATCACATCAAACGTGAGGTCGCTCGGCACCGTCTCGCAGAACGCCGGCTGGTTCTCGGCAGGCAGGGGAGTGCTGGACTCGTCCACCTGAGCCGTATGAATGTTCGTGTGGCCGTTCGCCTGTGCGTTGGCATGGGTCAGGTCCACCGCGCGCTCGTTGACATCCACCGCCCACACGTTCGCTTCGGGCGACTCAAACGCCAATGTCAGGGCGATAGGGCCCCAGCCGCAGCCCAAATCCAGAAAATCGCCGGTAAGCGGCGGCTCGGGCGCATGCTTCAGCAATACCGACGTACCGAGGTCCACGCGCGAGCCGGAGAACACGCCGTTCGACACCTGAGCGGTCGCCTCATGGCCGCGCAACGTTACGTTCAATGTGCGGCGCACATCCTTCGATGCGGGTTCCGCAGAGAAATACTGTTCTGCCATGGTCGCTCCATTTCTGCGGGATTCGCCGCTCTCGTATGCCGACCTGTATCAGCCGGCCTATGCCGGTACGTGCCGATCTATGCCAGCATGTCACCTCATGTGATGATAATAAAGGACCATAGAAGAATCGTGAACCATTCCAACCAAACGAGGCGCACTTGACCGACAACACCCAGTACACCGACATCAACCGCGGCAACAACGACGTTACCCCTGAAGGTGTGCTGGCCGAGCAGTCCGAAGTGTTGCTCGACGACAGCCAGCGCGCGACCGGCTGGCATGAGGACGCCAATCAGGAATGGGAGGAGCGCGAGGCCCGCAACGAGCTCAAGCATGTCGCCGGTCTCGGCGAGCTGCAGGACGTCACCGAAGTCGAATACCGCAAGGTGCGTCTGGAACGTGTGGTGCTCGTCGGCGTCTGGTCGTCCGCCGTCACCACACAAGCCAAGGCCGAGGAATCATTGAGAGAGTTGGCGGCGCTCGCCGAAACCGCCGGTGCGGTGGTATGCGATGGTTTGCTGCAGCATCGCTCCAAGCCGGATGCAGCCACGTACGTTGGTTCCGGCAAAGCCAAGGAGATTGCCGGCATCGTGGCGCGTGAGGAAGCCGATACGATTATCGTGGACGACGACCTGCCGCCGTCACAGCGCCGTGCATTGGAGGACGCCGCCAAAGTCAAGGTGGTGGATCGCACCGCGGTGATTCTGGACATCTTCGCCCAGCACGCCACCTCGCGTGAAGGTAAGGCGCAGGTGGAGTTGGCGCAGCTCGAATACATGCTGCCCCGACTGCGTGGTTGGGGTGGTTCGCTGTCCCGTCAGGCCGGCGGTCGCGCGGCCGGCGCGGATGCGGGCATCGGATCGCGAGGCCCGGGCGAGACCAAAATCGAAATGGACCGTCGTGTAATTCGCACGCGTATCGCCAGACTGCGCCGTCAGATTCGTGAGATGGCCCCGGCACGTGAGGTCAAGCGCGGTTCACGCCGTCGCTTCGGCCTGCCCACAGTGGCCGTGGTCGGCTACACGAACGCCGGCAAATCCTCGTTGACCAACCGTCTGACCGGTTCGGCCGAACTGGTGGAAAACGCGCTGTTCGCCACATTGGACACGGCCGTGCGCCGCGCCAAAACCCGCGACGGACGCGCTTACGCCTACGTGGACACGGTCGGCTTCGTGCGCCGCCTGCCCACCCAGCTGGTCGAGGCGTTCAAATCCACCCTGGAAGAGGTGGCCGAGGCCGACGTGATCCTGCATGTGGTCGATGGCTCCCACCCTGACCCGTTCTCTCAGGTCGACGCGGTCAATGACGTGTTGGCGGACATCGAAGGCACGGCCTCGATTCCGCGTATTCTCGTATTCAACAAGGCCGATCAGGCGGACGAGGCGACTCGTGAACGACTCGCCGCGCTGCAGCCAGATGCGTTCATCGTCTCCGCCTATACCGGTGAGGGATTGGACGAGCTGCGTACCGCGGTCGAAAGTCTGCTGCCGGTCCCGCATGTGCATGTCAACGCTCTGTTGCCGTATACCGCTGGCTCCCTGATCTCTCGTGTACGCGAATACGGCAAGGTAGACAAGGTGGAGTACCGCGATGATGGCATACAGCTTGAAGCGGATGTTGACGCCCATCTTGCCGCTCAGGTGGTCGAACAGTCCATTGACTAACGTGATAAACATCACAGTATATTCGTGAGCGCTAACAACCGTTGAAAACATTACCATACGGTTATCAAACAGGGTGGTGTGCTGGTAGCAAAACGTCTTAGCGGGTTTATAGAGTGAAGACGTTAGTTACAAGGCCTGCCATTCATCAGCAGACCGCCTTTGAAGAGAGGTTCATCCATCATGGCGGAAACTACCGTTAAGCCCACGAAGCTTGCTGTTATTGGTGCCGGTGCCGTTGGCTCCACCCTCGCCTTCGCCGCTGCCCAGCGTGGCATCGCTCGCGAGATTGTGCTTGAAGACATCGCCAAGGAGCGCGTGGAAGCCGAAGTGCTCGACATGCAGCATGGCTCCAGCTTCTACCCGACCGTGTCCATCGACGGTTCCGACGATCCTGAGATCTGCCGCGACGCCGACATGGTCGTCATCACCGCTGGTCCGCGTCAGAAGCCGGGTCAGTCTCGTCTTGAGCTCGTTGGCGCTACCGTCAACATCCTCAAGGCCATCATGCCGAACCTGGTCAAGGTGGCTCCGAACGCCATCTACATGCTCATCACCAACCCGGTCGACATCGCTACCCACGTGGCTCAGAAGCTCACCGGTCTGCCCGAGAACCAGATCTTCGGTTCCGGCACCAACCTGGACTCCGCTCGCCTGCGCTTCCTGATTGCCCAGCAGACCGGCGTCAACGTCAAGAACGTGCACGCCTACATCGCCGGCGAGCACGGCGACTCCGAAGTCCCGCTGTGGGAGTCCGCCACCATCGGTGGCGTCCCCATGTGCGACTGGACCCCGCTGCCCGGCCACGATCCGCTCGACGCCGACAAGCGCGAGGAGATCCACCAGGAAGTCAAGAACGCCGCTTACAAGATCATCAACGGTAAGGGTGCCACCAACTACGCCATCGGCATGTCCGGCGTCGACATCATCGAAGCCGTCCTGCACGACACCAACCGCATTCTGCCCGTGAGCTCCATGCTCAAGGACTTCCACGGCATCTCCGACATCTGCATGTCCGTGCCGACCCTCCTCAACCGTCAGGGCGTCAACAACACCATCAACACCCCGGTCTCCGACAAGGAGCTCGCCGCTCTGAAGCGCTCTGCCGAGACGCTGAAGGAAACCGCCGCCCAGTTCGGCTTCTGATAAAAAA
>ENA-OQNA01000304-OQNA01000304.1-human-gut-metagenome-genome-assembly--contig:-NODE-304-length-14481-cov-4.908945_pt1 | contig 14481 bp, 12 predicted proteins | sample MGYA00242625_ERZ504872 | MGnify/ENA primary metagenome ERZ504872 (study PRJEB26092, sample SAMD00036425) | human gut metagenome | host: Homo sapiens | study: EMG produced TPA metagenomics assembly of...
ACTTCGCTTGCAAGCGAAGGCAAAATACTGATGTAAGGATGGTGATCGAATGGATTGTAAAGAAATCAGAGAAATGTACAAGCTCATGTTTGCGGAGTACCCCGACATTGTAACGGTCAAGGATCTGCAAGCCATGCTGGGCATCAGCCGTCATGCGGCCTATGACCTGCTGGGGGAGGGCGAAATCAGCTGCATCCGGCTGGCAAACGCTTACAAAATCCCCAAAATCAATGTGATCAATTATGTTCTGAAAAGTCCGTGCGGTCAGAAGCGCGTGAGCGCGTAGGAGCTGCCTTGATTCTGGTAAGAGCACCTCCCCGTCTCAAATAGATTCGGCACCTTGAAAACTGCATATCCGACAAGCAAGGTACATTCACCACATTGCCGTCAACTTACGAGTACGGCAGCGCAGACAGAGTACGCGCCATGACTGCCACCGGGCACGAGCGATTCAATCTCTGATAAACACCCCGTGGCGGAGTGGAGCGCAATGACAGATGTGGTCGTAAAGATACTTCCGTCCAGTCACAGTTCACACAATGAGGGCGGCAGGCAGAGAACCTGGCTGGGGTAAAAATACCCATGATGCCGTTGCAGCCGAACGGCAGCCTTGCGAATCGTCCCCACAGCTGGGGCAAGGTGGGCAAATGCAGCTGTGAATCGAAATGTTATCCCGAAAGTGTACCGAACGGATTCACTTTTTCCAGCCCAGTAAAAGTAGTGAATCAGAACCGTATACTTTCGGGAAATTTATTGGAAGTGAATCAGATTTGATTCACTTTCCAGAGCGTAAGGCATAAAAGTGAATCAGTTCTGATTCACTTGCAGTAACTGCCCAAATCCGCCCTGTGTGGGGCAGATGCCACACGCAGCACACGGATACGAAACAGCCAACGCACCCGCCGTTTGGCGCGTTTGTGGGGCTGTGGGGCAGCGTGAGCCATACAACTTAACACTGGAGAATAAAACTTACTACACACAAAAAGACGATAGTATGAGATAATAGATATATACCAAAACAGAAAGGACGATGCGAATGAATTATGAAAAACTTCCAAAAACGATCTCTGCCGAAGAACTCCTCTCCACGCCGCTGCCGCCGGTCAAGTGGATCATCCCCGATTTGCTCCCAGCCGGTCTTGCACTGTTTGCAGGTCCCAGCAAGGCGGGCAAAAGCTGGCTGACCTTGTGGCTGTGCTTGCAGGTGGCGCAGGGAAAGCCTATGTGGGGACGCGAAATAGAGCCGCACACCGTGCTTTATCTATCTCTGGAGGACACCTTCAACCGCCTGCAAAAGCGCCTTCTCCAGCTTGTGGGCAGCGAAGAAGCCCCCGAACGGCTGGTCATGCAGACGGAATGCAGCAGCATCGGGCAGGGGCTGGAAGAACAGCTCACCAGCTTCCTCTATCAGCATCCGGACACCGGGCTGATTGTCATCGACACCTTGCAAAAGGTGCGTTCCAGCGACCAGAACAACAGTATGTATGCCAGCGATTACAAGGAAATCAGCGCATTGAAGGCACTGGCTGATAAGTACAATGTCTGCATTTTGCTGATCCACCATCTGCGCAAACAGGCCGCCGACGACCCGTTCCAGCAGATTGCAGGCTCCAACGGTCTGATGGGTGCGTCCGATACCAGCTGGGTCATGCAGCGCAAGCGTATGAGCCAGACCGCCAGCATTTTGGTGACCGGGCGCGATATGGACAACAAAACACTGCGTCTGCACGAAGAAAATTGCGTTTGGATGCTGGATGAGGAAGAAAGCACCGAACAAATTGTCGCTAAAGCTGTGCCGAGTTACCTTTGGAAAGTGGCTGACTACATCGATAGCGTCGGAACATGGCAAGGCACAGCCACCGAACTGCTTTCTGCAGCCGATATTGAAGGCGTTTTGCCCCATCAGCTGACCCGGAAAATCGTGGAACACTTCGATACCGTATTCACGCCAAGAGGTATCCGCTATGAAACCCACCGCACCTCGCAGGCGCGGCAGATGAAGTTCTCCCATGACGGAAATGACGCAGATGACGGAAATGACGCAGATGACGCTAATGACGCTGAAATTGACATAACCCAGCTTTTCAAATGGGATATCTCACAAACAGCGTCATCAGCGTCATTAGCGTCACAAAGGTCGCGTAAGGAGAGCAAGCATGGGCGAAGTGTTGCCGCAGGGCAACCCGCCGAAAAGCCTACGGGGACAGCCCCGAACCCCTGTGAGGCTGCTGGCGCATGAGAAAGCGCAGCGTTGGAATCAATGTCCGCGTCAGCGTCACAGAAAAACGAAAAATGACGCTGATGGCAAAACGGTGCGGGCTATCTCTCTCGGAATACTTACGCCAGCGGGCGCTGGGATATGAACCGGGTGGGCACCCGCCCAAGGAGGTATTTGATGTGTTGGATAAACTGGATGAAATTGCAGAGAACTGTTCTGCACGGGAAGGGGCAGCCATCAACGCCCAGACTGACCGCTTGAGGGACCTGCTCATTGGCGGTAACTAAGATTTGGGCAATCAAGGACAGCCTGCAGCGCGTCCTTGACTATGCGGCCAACCCGAACAAGACCGAATATGATGCTCTTGCCCAAACTCTCCACTATGCAGAAAATGATACCAAGACCAAGCTGAACGAGAGTGCCCAGCTTGTCACCGGCATCCATTGCAGGGCAGACCATGTGTGGGAAGATATGCGGGCTGTACAGGAACGCTTTGGTAAAACAGACGGCGTGGTGGCGCTCCACGCCTACCAAAGCTTCCGCGAGGGTGAGGTCACCCCGGAGCAATGCCATGAGATCGGCGTGGCACTGGCCCGCAAGGTCTGGGGCAAGCGCTTTCAGGTGCTGGTCGCCACTCACATGAATACGAATAACCTGCATAACCACTTCGTTATCAATTCCGTATCGTATGTGGACGGCAAGAAGTACGAGCAGCGCCGCAGCCAGTATGCCGAGTTCCGGGCAGCATCCGACAAGCTGTGCCGTGAGTACGGCTTGTCGGTGGTGGAGCAGCCCAAAGCCAAGGAACCGGCACGGTACGCCCGGATGCGCGAAGCCATCGACCAAGCCTGTGAGGATGCCAGCACTGCCGAGGACTTCCACAGGGCGCTGTATCGGCAAGGGTATATTTTCGGCAGTGACCCTAACCGCAGGTACGCAACCATCCGGGCACGGGATGGCGGACGAGCCGTGCGGCTTTATCGGCTGGGAGAAGAATACGATCTTGCAGCCATCGATGACAGACTGCGGGAAAACTATCTGCTGTATGGGGCAGGGTTGTATGAACGGAAACACCCGCCCCGGCAGTATACGCCGAAACGGTATCGCCCCAAGGATACCTATGCAGGAAAAGGCATCCTCCAAATTTTCCTAGAGGTATTCTTTGGGGAATCCCAGATGCACCGCTTGTATCTGTACTACTGTTATCAGCTGGGTATCCTGCCCAAGAAACAGCAACCGCGTATCAACCGCCCGGAACTGGAGCGCATCTGGAAAGATACCGAGAAAATTCTTGCAGAACACGCTTTTGTTCACGACCACAAGTTCCCGTCTTTACAGGCAATCGTGGACTACCGCAAGGGTTTGTCCCCGCGGATAGAAACCTTTGCCGCACAGCGGGCGGAAATCGTCAAGCAGATGCGCCGAAAGGATGCTCCGCCGGAGTTGGCTGACCAACGCATGGCGTTGACCTGCAAGATTGCGGAACTCCGCAAAGAGGACAAGATTGCAGAGGAAGCAATCAAGCGTATTCAACGCACACGCGAATCCAACCATATTGACCGGGAAAACAGGATGCCGCTGCATCCCAGACCACGCCGCCGCAGACGTGAACGGGAGCGCGAATGATGTCAGTTTGCACCCAATGTGCAGGACGGTTCTTGTGCAATTCTGTGAATAGCTTTCCGGTGGGATTGCTGGTATCGTTGTACCGAACCCAAAATGCAGCAACTTGAAAAAAAGGAGAGAGGCCTATGGTAGCAGGACGCTTACAGGAGAAAAACGGATTTTATTACATCGTGCTGAGTTACACGGACTCGGCGGGCAAACGCCGTCAGCCGTGGATCGGCACGGGGCTGCCCGTCAAGGGCAACAAGAAACGCGCCGAAAAAATGCTGGCAGAAACGCGAAAGGACTTCACGATTCCCAAGGGGCAGGTGTCCGAACTCAGCCCCGATATGGCATTCAGCGACTATATGCGGTACTGGCTGAAAATGATGCGCACCGCTGTAACAGAAACGACCTACTCGTCCTATTGCTTCAATGTAGAGAAACATATTATTCCCTACTTTGAACCGCTGGGCGTAACGCTGGCAGGGTTACAGCCGCGCCAGATTCAGAGCTTTTATCTGCACGAAGCGGAAACGCTGAAAAACACCTCTATCCTGCGATTCCATGCCAATCTGCACAAAGCGCTGAAATACGCCGTGCGCATCGACCTGATAGCCAGCAACCCGGTGGACAAGGTAGACCGCCCCAAGCCGCAGGCGTTTATGGCAAGCTATTACAGCGCCGAGGAAATGGAAAAGCTCTTTGAAGCCGCCCAAGGCCATAAGCTGGAACTTATCATCCAGCTTGCAGCTTTTTACGGCTTGCGCCGTGCCGAGGTGATGGGGCTGCGGTGGGAGGCCATCGACTTTGAAGCTAAGACGCTGACCATTCGCCACATCGTGACCAGCACCCGTATTGATGGCAAGAAGATTTTGGTAGAAGCTGACCGCGCCAAAACAAAATCCAGTCTGCGCACCTTGCCGCTGGTAGACCCGATTGCGGAGCGCTTAAAAGCCGTCAAAGAGCAGCAGGAGTACAACCAGAAAATCTGCGGCAACTGCTATAATCAAGAGTACCTTGGCTATGTATTTGTGGATGCAATGGGAAATCTGATCCAACCGGATTCCGTGACGACAGGCTTTCCGCAGCTGCTGAAAGAGAATGGTCTGCGCAGGATCCGATTCCACGACTTGCGCCACTCCTGTGCCAGCCTATTGCTGAAAGAGGGCGTGCCGATGAAGCAGATTCAAGAGTGGCTGGGTCACAGCGATATTTCCACCACAGCCAACATTTACGCGCATCTGGATTCGCAGTCCAAGAACCTGAGCGCCCGGACGATGGCAAACACGCTGACATTGCCGGAGGCACAGCCCATAAAGAAGTGGTAATTTGAACAGCGGCGGCACCTGAGAAATCGGGTGCCGCCTTTTTTGCTGTTAATTTGTACCCAAGCTGCGGGAAGAATCTTGTGTAGTTCTGTGAATAGCTATTTGCCACGATTGCTGGTATGATTTGTACCGAACCCGAAAATCACTACTTGAAAATAAAGGGGAGATGTTTATAAGAAAAGTACGGGAATTTTACAAAGCGGCAATAAAGAATCACTACCCAATGTAGAATTGAGTAGTGATACTTGGCGCAGACGGTGGGATTCTCCCGCGCCCTTGCAACAGTCCGCAGGACTGTTGCAGCCCGGCGGGACGCAAAGCGCCGGGCACGGGCTGTTCGAATCCCACCTTGCAGCCCTTGTATAGTTTGCCGCAAAAATAAAAAGCAGCGCCCCGTAGGGTGCTGCCTTTGGCGCAGACGGTGGGATTCGAACCCACGTGGCATTGCTGCCAAATTGATTTCGAGTCAATCTCGTTACGACCGCTTCGATACGTCTGCTTATTTAGTTTTTACCGCACCGCCTCGCACAGCGTTTGGAAAAATGCGAGATTTCGATGCAAGATAACGATGAAAAGTTGAGTACGCGACACCCGATAAAGCCCGCCGTTATGGGATTTCCTGCGGACAAGGTGACCTGCTGGATGCAAACTTTCGAGTGCGACCCCTTCGACCTCTTGGGTAATGCTCCTTATAGTAATCCCCCAAAATCTTCTCCGGAAAAAGGAGAGAAAAGTAGGAGAGAACAGCAAATATTAAATTGTAGAAAGCAGTGGATTTCTGACGATGGGTCGTTAGAAAATTAGTGGTAACTTCCAAAATGCCTGCTTGATTTCGAGTGCTCCCTCTTACGACCTCTTGGGGAATGCTCCATGTTCTGGGTTGCTGCCGGATACTAAATTAGTATAGCAAAAATGCCGTCCCGCGTCAAGATGCGGGGCGGCATAATTCCTGTATGCCGGGGGATATCTCATGTGCATCAGAACAAATGCTGTTTCTGCACCGGGCCGGGGGCAAAGGGGGTATCCTCGTGGTGGCGCACCACGGTCACCTCACGAGTCTTTTCCTCCACATGGCCGTTGGCTTTGGGCACACTGTAAAAGCTGCGGGTAATGTTATAATAGCCGCGCATGTGCTGCACCAGGTATTCGGCCACAGCGGGCAGGCAGTCGGTATCCTCAATGTTTTCATAGTTATAGTCTGCGTACAAAAATGCCGTGTGCTCCCCCTTGCAGACCAGCGTGATTCCCTCTTCGTCCAGATGCAGTTCATCCACAGCGCACTGCTTCAGGCCGCTCAGGCCGCTTTCGCTGGCAAGTTGGGTAGCGCGGCGGCGCATAGCTAATGGAACGGACTGCGGGTCCAGCGCTTCGTTGCCGCGCTGGCCGATCTCCAGCAGGATGTCCCGCATCATGCGGCTTTCCAGCAGCGGGCGGATCTTTTCCTTCGCGCGGGCTTCCTCGGTTTTTGCCTGAATTTTTTGCAGCAGTCCCATTCTTTTTCCTCACTAAACACATATCATTGCCCCGCGCATATCCGCATCGGCATCAGGGGCATCTTACTTTTTCATCGTGTAACTAATATTATATTATAGCATACCTTTTCATCCTGTGCCAGCGCGGAAGATAACTTTTACACCAAATTCATTCTAGTAAATCTTTTTAGCTGTGTGCTTTTTTGTATTCAGCTTTCATTCTTTTTTTCTCCGTCAAAAGCACAAATTCAATCCCCGTTTTTTGTCTATTTTACTCTTTGCCTCATGCCATTCATTCTTATTTTTCTTTTCTCCGCTCTTTCCCGTTGCACCCTGCCAGTTTCTGCATTATACTGATAAAAAAGTGCACCGGCAGGTTTCCCCCGCCGGCAGCCGGACAGGAGTGCGGCCTATGAACATTACCGCGTTTGCCCAATATGCCGGGGTATCCAAGGCAGCGGTCAGCCGCTATTTTAACGGCGGGTACTTAAGCGCCGAAAAGCGCGCCCAGATTGCCGCTGCGGTGGAAGCCACCGGCTACCGCCCCAGTATGCAGGCCCAGATGCTGCGCACCCGCCGCACGCGGCAGATTGGGGTGATCATGCCGCGGCTGAGCAGCGAAAGCTGCGCCCGCATGGTGAGGGCATCAGCCGGGTACTGGACGACCAGAACTACCAGCTGCTGCTGATCAACACCGCCAACGACAACACCCGCGAAGTGCGCGCGCTGGATACCCTGCGGCATGATACGGTGGACGGCATTATCCTGATTGCCACCATGTTTACCCCGGAACACCACGCGGTGCTGCAAAGCCTGCATGTGCCGGTGGTAATCGTGGGGCAGCAGTATCCCGGGTTCAGCTGTGTGTTCCACGATGATTTCGGCGCGGCGCAGGCCGCCACCGCCCACATGCTGCAAAAGGGGCGGCGCAAGCCGGGCTACCTGGGCGTGACCCTGCTGGACAAAGCCGTCGGCCTTGCCCGGCGCGAAGGCTTTGACAGTGCGCTGCGGGATGCAGGTCTCGTGCCCCAGCCGCAGCGGATGAGCATTGCCAAGTTCAACATGGAATCCGGCTACCACCAGGCGGAGCAGCTGTTTGGCCGTGCGCCGGGGCTGGACTGCCTGTTCTGCGCGACCGACTCCATCGCCCTGGGTGCGCTGCAATACTGCCGCAGCCACGGTCTGCGGGTGCCGGATGACATCATGATTGCCGCTGTGGGCGACAACCGCATTGGCCGCGTTGCCTATGTGCCGCTGACCAGCGCCCATCTGCATTACCGCACCGCCGGGGACAAAGCCGCCCGCCTGCTGATGGACATGCTGGCGGACCCCCATGCCGAGCCGCAGATGATCAAGCTGGATTATGAGTTAAAATGCCGGGCCTCCACCGGGGATGACAACTCAGATGAAAATGTCTGGTCGCTATAACAGGCATCCTTTGCGCCACACTTCCCTGCATCACTGCGGGGAAGTTTTTGTTTTGTGCACCCTTTCCATGCAGTCCCCTGTTTTTTGTGCATTTTACCAAAGAGCGGTGTGAAACTGTGTGAAATCGATAACAGAGTCTTTGCAAGTTGGGTCGTTTGGTCAATAGAAAAAGCACTCACCTTCGTATATAATAAAGCTGTCAAATGAAACAGGCCCCGGAACCTCCTACCGGGCCAACAGATAAAAGAAGGAGCGTGCAACATGGATTACAAGAAAGCAGCCCAGCAGGTACTGGACAACATCGGCGGTGCTTCCAACATTGTATCGGCCGCACACTGCGCAACCCGCCTGCGCCTGGTGATTGCGGATAATTCCAAGGTGAACAAAAAAGAGCTCGAAAATGCTGAGGGCGCCAAGGGCGTATTTGAAGCCCAGGGCCAGCTGCAGATCATCTTCGGCACCGGCATTGTGAACAAGGTGTATGACGAGTTCACCGCCCTGGCCGGAATCACCGGTGCCAGCAAGGAGGAAGTCAAACAGGCTGCCGCTTCCAAAGCACCATGGTACCAGCGGGCCATCAAGACGCTGGGCGATATCTTTGTTCCCATCATCCCGGCCATCGTGGCTTCCGGCTTTTTGATGGGCATTATGGAAGCGCTGAACTTTATGGTCAACAACGGCTTCCTGAACATTGATACCAGCGGTTCCATCTATGTGTTTGCCCAGCTGTTCTCCAACACGGCGTACACCTTCCTGCCTATCCTGATCGCGTTCTCCGCCGCAAAGGTGTTTGGTGGCAACCAGTTCCTGGGTGCTGTCATCGGCATGATCATGATTCACCCCAACCTGCAGAACGCCTGGACCGTTGCTTCTGAGGGCGTGCAGACCTACCAGTCGGTGTTTGGCGGGCTGTACAAAATTCCGCTGGTCGGCTACCAGGGCCACGTTATCCCCGTTATTATTGCCGTGTGGCTGATGTGCCAGATTGAAAAGCGGCTGCACAAAGTTGTGCCTGCCATGATCGACCTGTTTGTTACCCCGCTGGTCTCCGTTTTCGTTACCGGTTATCTCACCCTCGCTGTCATCGGCCCAATCTTCACCACGCTGGAGGACGGCATCATCAACGGCGTTCAGGCTTTAATTCAGCTGCCGTTCGGCATCGGTTCCTTCATCATGGGCGGTTTGTACGCCGTCACCGTTGTGGCCGGTATCCACCATATGTACACCCTGATCGACCTTGGCCAGCTGGCCAAGTTTGGCTTCACCTACTGGCTGCCCCTGGCCAGCGCCGCCAACGTTGCCCAGGGCGGTGCCGCTTTTGCCGTTGCCCTCAAGAGCAAGAACGCCAAAGTTAAGTCTATGGCCCTGCCCTCCGCCCTTTCTGCCTGCATGGGCATTACCGAGCCCGCCATCTTCGGCGTCAACCTGCGCTACTTTAAGCCCTTTATCGGCGGCCTGGTCGGCGGTGCCTGCGGCGCTTTGTATGCCAGTGTGACCGGCCTTGGTGCCACCGGCACCGGCGTGACCGGCATCTTCGGCATCCTGCTGCATCTGCACATGCCGCTGCAGTACCTCATCATGATGGCAATTTCCTTCGGCGTTTCCTTCGCTGTGACCTGGGTGATCTGGACCCCCGAAGCCGAGGAAGCCAAAGCCTGATGTTTTCCCCTCTCAATCAATAAGGAGCTACCTGTTATGAATGCCTTGCAGCGTGATTTGAAGCGTCTTGTCCCCATGGTGGAAGCCGCCGGGGCCGCCCGTGTGGCGGCGGATCCCCACCGGCAAAAGCTGCATGTTCAGCCCCCGGTTGGCTGGCTGAACGACCCCAACGGGCTGTGCCAGATCGGCGATGAATACCATGTATTTTATCAGTACGGCCCGTTTGACCCCACGGGAGGGGTCAAGCACTGGGGGCACGTGCGCAGCCGCGATTTGTTCCACTGGGAACGCCTGCCCGTAATGCTGTACCCGGACGAACCGTTTGACTGCCATGGCGTTTATTCCGGCTCCGCTCTGGTGGAGGACGGCATGCTGTACCTGTACTATACCGGCAATGTCAAGCACCCCGGCGAATATGACTACATCAAGCAGGGGCGCGGGCACAATGTCTGCCTTGCCACCAGCCGCGATGCCATCCATCTGGACAACAAGCGCTGCCTGATGTACAACCAGGATTATCCCGCCGGGCTGACCTGCCATGTGCGCGATCCCAAAGTGTTTGCACTGGATGGGCGCTACTATATGGTGCTGGGTGCCCGAACACTGGACGACCATGGCGAAGTGCTGGTGTTTGAAAGCGCCGACAAGCTGCATTGGAACCACATCAACACCATTACCACCCCCGAACCCTTTGGCTATATGTGGGAATGCCCCGACCTGTTTGAGCTGGACGGCCAGTGGTTTTTGGCGGTATCGCCCCAGGGCATTGCCTGCCAGAACGTGTACGGCTGCGGTTACTTTGCCCTGCAGGGTGACTGGCGCACCGATTGCACATTGAGCGAATTCCACGCCCTGGACGATGGCTTTGACTATTACGCGCCCCAAAGCTTTGCCGCCGCGGATGGCCGCCGCATCCAGTTTGGCTGGATGGGCATGCCGGATGCCGATTACACCAACCCCACCGTGGAGTATGGCTGGCAACACTGCCTGACCCTGCCCCGCGTGTTGACCCAGGACGGCAATGGCTGCCTGCTGCAAGCCCCCGCCGCCGAGCTGAACGCCCTGCGCGGCGAAGCCCGCCAGCCGGCAGACGGCGAAACGGTTGAAACGGACCCCTGCTTTGACCTGACCGCTCCCCGCCGGGGATTTTGTCCTGACCATTGCCAACGGCTTGACCCTGACTTACACCGAAGCGGACCGCACCTGTACCCTGCGCTTTACCGATGCAGCGATTGCCGCCGGGCGCACCGAGCGCAAGGCTGTGCTGGATGCCCCCTGCCGCAGCCTGCGTGTTGTGGGGGATGCTTCCTCGCTGGAAATATTCCTGAACGACGGTGCCGCGGTGCTTTCCACCCGGTATTACCCGGCAGCGGGCAAGGTTGCCGTGCAGCTTTGCGGCGCAGGCAGCACCCTGTATTCCCTTTCGATTTAACGGAGGACATTCCATGGCACATGATACCTTGTATGCGATCGGCGAAGCGCTGATCGATATGATTCCGTCCAAAACCGGCTGTTCCTTTGCCGAGGTTCCCTCTTTCAGCCCCCGTGTGGGCGGCGCGCCCGCCAACGTGTGCGGTGCTTATGCCCGCCTGGGTGGGGATTCTGCCCTGCTGACCCAGCTGGGAGATGACCCGTTCGGCCACAAGATCATTGATGAACTGGCTGCCTGCGGCATTGATACCAGCCACATCTGTTTGACGGACAAAGCCAACACCGCCCTGGCCTTTGTTTCGCTGGAAGCGGACGGCAACCGGACGTTCAGTTTTTACCGCAAGCCCTCAGCCGATTTGCTGTACGCCCCGGAGCAGGTGGATACCAGCCTGTTTGCCAACGCCTATGCCCTGCATTTTTGCAGCGTTGCCCTGGTGGAAAGCCCCATGCGGGAAGCCCACAAAAATGCCATTGCCGCAGCCCGCAGCGCCGGGACTATCATTGACTTTGACCCTAACCTGCGCTTTCCGCTGTGGCCGGACCGTGATGCTTTGCGCCGCACGGTGCTGGAGTTCCTGCCGCTGGCCGATGTGGTCAAAATCTCGGACGAAGAGCTGGAATTTCTGACCGGCACCAGTGATATTGAAGCCGCCCTGCCCAGCCTGTTTGTGGGCCATGTACAGCTGGTGCTCTACACCTGCGGCAGTGCCGGTGCCTACGCTTACACCCGCACCGCCCACGGCTTTTCCGCCAGCAAGCCGGTAAAGGCCGTGGATACCACCGGCGCCGGGGACGGGTTCATCGGCTCGTTCTTGTGGCAGCTGCACAAAAACGGGGTGGACCGCGCCGCCCTGCCCGCTCTGCAGGCGGACCAGCTGAACCAGTGGCTGGATTTTTCCAACCGGTTCTGCGGTTACAGTGTGCAGCGCTACGGTGCCATTGACAGCTACCCCACCATCGACCAGCTGTAACTTTCTGCCATTCTCTGCTATTTCATCATAAAGCAGCCGCCCGGTACAGGATTTGTACCGGGCGGTTGCTTTACGGTATAGATTTTTCTTTTCTATATTCGCTTTATTTTATTAGGGCAATACCGCATAATTCTAAGTGCCGATACGGCGAGCGAGGTGCGGCAGATGCCAAGCCAAAAGCGCAGATAATACTGGATGCTGCAAAGGTGAGCGCCGCCAGTGGCGGAAACAGCGAACCGAAGCAGGGGCAACGGTCGCAGAGTGCGAGGGGCTTTTGCCCCCGAAGCACGATGCGGGTACCTCAACCCGACATTATCGAGCATTTTGGCAACACAGATGCCGTGCCGCAGCTGCCGGAGCGGTGCTTAAGCCGCAAGGCGGGAATTGTGCGGTGTTGCCTTAGCTATCTTAGCAACAAAATGAGGCGTATCCATATATCGTGGATACGCCTCATTTTGTTTATTCTATTATCTTTATACGTTTTACAGATGCAGCACACGGTCCTTGATTTCGGCGGTGCGGCCCTGGTTCCAGAACTGGGTACCGATGTAGCCGCAGGTGCGGCGGGCAACGTTCAGCTTGCTCTGGTCGCGGTTATGGCAGTGCGGGCACTCCCACACCAGCTTGCCGTCGTCCTCCACGATCTTGATCTCGCCGTCATAGCCGCACACCTGGCAGTAGTCGCTCTTGGTGTTCAGCTCTGCGTACATGATGTTATCATAGATGAACTGCATCACTTTGATGACAGCTTCCAGGTTATCCTGCATATTGGGCACTTCCACATAGCTGATGGCGCCGCCCGGAGACAGGCGCTGGAACTCGCTTTCAAACTTCAGCTTGGTGAACGCATCGATCTGCTCGGTCACATGCACATGGTAGCTGTTGGTGATATAGTTGCGGTCCGTAATGCCCGGCACAATGCCAAACCGCTTTTGCAGGCACTTGGCAAACTTGTAGGTGGTGGATTCCAGCGGGGTGCCGTACAGCGAGTAATCAATATTTTCAGCGTTTTTCCACTCGTTGCACTTATCGTTCATGTGCTGCATCACACTCAGGGCAAAGGGCTTTGCGGCGGGATCGGTATGGCTCTTGCCGGTCATATATTTGCAGCATTCATACAGGCCCGCATAGCCCAGGCTGATGGTGGAGTAGCCGCCGTACAGCAGCTTATCAATGGGCTCGCCCTTTTTCAGGCGGGCCAGAGCGCCGTACTGCCACAGAATGGGTGCCGCATCGGACAGGGTACCCTTAAGGCGGTTATGGCGGTACTGCAAGGCGCGGTGGCACAGTTCCAGGCGCTCATCAAAAATTTTCCAGAATTTATCCGGCTCACCGCCGGAGGACAGGGCCACATCCGGCAGGTTGATGGTAACAACACCCTGATTGAAGCGGCCATAGTACTTCGGCTTGCCCGGCACATAGTTCTTGGCGTTGGCCACGTTGTTCCAGCCAGTGCCGGAACGGTCGGGGGTCAAAAAGCTGCGGCAGCCCATGCAGGTAAATACATCGCCGTTGCCCTCGGTCTCACCCTTAGACAGCTTGTATTCCTTCATCTTCTTTTCGCTGATATAGTCCGGCACCATGCGCTTTGCGGTGCATTTGGCGGCCAGCTTGGTCAGGTAGAAATAGGGGGTGCCTTCGCGGATATTATCGTCTTCCAGCACATAGATCAGCTTGGGGAACGCGGGGGTGATCCAGACGCCCTTTTCATTCTTAACACCCTGGTAGCGCTGGCGGAGCATTTCTTCCACGATAATGGCAAGGTCAGATTTCAGGCGCTGGTTTTCGCCCGCTTCGTTCAGGTACATGAATACCGTGATGAACGGTGCCTGGCCGTTGGTGGTCATCAGGGTAACGACCTGGTACTGGATGGTCTGCACACCGCGCTTGATTTCCTCGCGCAGACGGGCTTCAACGATCTGGGAGAGCTTTTCTTCACCGGGATCAATGCCCAGTTCCTTCATCTCCGCTTCGGTATCGCGGCGGATCTTTTTGCGGCTGATATCCACAAACGGTGCCAGGTGGGTCAGGCTGATGCTCTGGCCGCCGTACTGGTTGGATGCCACCTGCGCAATGATCTGGGTGGCAATGTTGCAGGCCGTGGAGAAAGAATGCGGTTTTTCGATGAGGGTACCAGAAATAACCGTGCCGTTCTGTAGCATGTCGTCCAGGTTGACCAGGTCGCAGTTGTGCATATGTTGGGCGTAATAGTCAGCATCATGGAAATGAATGATGCCATCCTCATGTGCCTTTACAATCTCGGCTAGGCAGCAGCATACGCATGGTCAGGTCCTTGCTGACCTCGCCGGCCATATAACTCGCGCTGAACGCTGTTGACGGTCGGGTTTTTATTGGCGTTTTCCTGC
>ENA-OQNA01000305-OQNA01000305.1-human-gut-metagenome-genome-assembly--contig:-NODE-305-length-14469-cov-4.318017_pt1 | contig 14469 bp, 12 predicted proteins | sample MGYA00242625_ERZ504872 | MGnify/ENA primary metagenome ERZ504872 (study PRJEB26092, sample SAMD00036425) | human gut metagenome | host: Homo sapiens | study: EMG produced TPA metagenomics assembly of...
GAGAAACGCGGCTGGGATGTGGGCGTCGCATGGCAGGACGGCGACATGTTCCAGGCCCCCTACAGCATCCGTGTCAATCTCGCATTGCCCTTGAGCCGCGTCAAGGAGGCCATGCGCCGCCTTGACCGGTACGTGTTCAACGCCTGATCGATGTGCCGGCGCGTCGGATCCCACGCGCCGGCACATCGCGGCGAGCCCACGGCCCGGGGCTTTCCTCAGCCCTTGACGACGGTGGATTCGCTCACTTCGAGCGGCGTGCGAGCGAGCGGCAGTCCGCAGTCCTTAAGCACCGCGGCGATGCGTTCGACGTTCTCGCCGGCGAGCGGCGCGACCGGATTGGGCATCTGGTTCGTATCGAAGACGCCGAGCAACGCGAGCGCCGTCTTGAATGCGCCGACGCCGGCGCCGAACCCCTGCACACCCTGCACGACGCTGGTGATGCGCATGAGCGCCGCCATCTTGTCCTGTTCGGTGCGCACGGAACCCCAATCGCCTTTCCGGTAGGCGTTCCACATGCGCACGTATGCGGTCGCCTCCACATTCGCGAGTCCGGGGACGGAGCCGTCCGCGCCGGCCATGTAGGCGCCGTCGACGACGACCTCCTGCCCGGTGAGCAGCGTCAGCGGATGGCCCGCCTTGTTGTTGTCATCGACCAGGAAACGGAACGAGACGTCATCGTTCGAGGAATCCTTGACGCCCGCAAGAACGCCGTCGAGTCCCAGACGCACGAGCATGTCGCCGGGCAGTTTCGTGTGCACGCACACCGGAATATCGTAGGCGAACAGCGGCAGATCGGGAACCGCCTCGTGGATGAGACGGAAGTGCCGTTCGACTTCGGCCATGCCGCCGAGCGCATAGAACGGCGCGGTCGCGACGATCGCCGACGCGCCGAGCTCACGGGCTTGGCGGGCGTGTTCGATCACGCGGTTCGTTTCGGTGTCGATGCAGCCGACGAACACCGGCACGCGACCGTCGACGATGTCGATCGCCGCGCGAATGATTTCCTCACGGCGGGCATCGGTGCTGAACGCGACCTCGCCCGACGAGCCGAGCGTGAATATGCCGTTGACCCCGGCGTCGATCATGCGGTTGATCGAGCGGGTGAAGCTCGGCAGGTCGAGCTCCTGGTCTGCGGTGAGCGGGGTGACCGCCGGCGGAATGACGCCGTGGAATTGCTGTGCCATGATTGGTCCTTTGTGTGTATGGGATATGGTGTGCCGGTCCATCGTCGAACGTGGTACTCGGCGTGTTGATACGGATGGTGGATGGGTGTTGTCGGTCCGGCGGCGCACGCCGCGTGAGACGCGCGCCGCCGGAGACGTGTGTGCCGCTATGCGCACTCCTCGGCCGTTGGATGCAGCAAGGATGGCGCGGCCGCCATGAGCGTCCTCGTGTAGTCGTCGACCGGATGGCGCATCACTTCGTCGGCGGTGCCATGTTCCACGATCGTGCCGTGGTTCATGACGATGACGTCATCGGAGATGTAGCGAATCGTCTGGATGTCGTGACTGATGAAGACCATCGACAAGCCGAGCCGACGTTTGAGGTCGCTCAACAGGTTCAGGATCTGCGCGCGCACCGAGACGTCGAGCGCGCTCGTCGGCTCGTCGGCGATGATCGCATCCGGGTTGAGCGAAAGCGCGCGTGCGATCGCCACACGCTGACGCTGGCCGCCGGAAAGCTGCCCGGGGAGGGCGCCGAGCACCGAGAACGGCAGACCGACCATGCGGATCAGTTCATGGGCGCGCTTGTCGCGTTCCTTCTTGCCGCCGAGATGGTGCACGGCGAGCGGATCGATGAGCTGATCGGCAACGCTCATGCGGGCGTTCAGCGCGGTCGCCGGATCCTGGAAGACGACCGAGACAACACGGCCGATTTCCATGCGCTCCTTCGCGGTGCGATGCGTGACGTCCTGCCCTTTGAACAGCACCTGCCCGGACGTGAGCGACTGCAGTCCGCACATCACGTTCGCCGTCGTCGACTTGCCGCAGCCGGACTCGCCGACGATGCCAATCGTCTTGCCCGGCATGAGCTTGAGATTCACGCCGTTGACGGCGGTGATCCTGTTGCGGTGGAACAGGCCCGAACCCGCACGGGTCGTGAACACGACCTTCGCGTCCTTCAGTTCGATGATCGGGACGTTCTTGTTCTCATGGGGTTTCGTCAGATCGATGCGTTCGTTCATCGTGCGCCTTCCTTTCCGTCCCGCGGGTTTTCGGCAGCGGTGATCGTCATGTCGCCGATCTCGGCTTCCGCGGCTCTCGCGGAGTTCTCTTCGGAGGCCTTCTCCACTTTGGCCGGCTCCTGGAGCATGTGTTCGTCGGCACGGGTGTAGTTGGCCGGTTCGGGCAACGGGGTGCCCGGCTGCGCCGCATAGAAGTGCCATGTGCCGGGCACACGGACCATGACCGGCCTCGTGTCGAGGCCGACGTCCGGATGCGAGGAGCGCGGAGCGAAGCGATCGCCTTTCGGGAAGTCGATCGGGCTCGGAACCGTGCCGGGCACCTGGTGCAGACGCGGGGCGCCCGCTTCGATCGACGTGACGGCGCCAAGCAGGCCACGGGTGTACTCGTGACGGGGGTCGGTGAGGATCTCCTTCGTCGAACCCTGCTCGACGACCTGCCCCGCATACATGACGGTGATCGAATGGGCGACCTTGGCCACGAGCGCGAGATCGTGGGAAACGAAGACCATGGCGAAGCCGAGCTTCTTGCGCAGCGAGTTGAGCAGATCGATGACCTGCTTCTGCACGGTCACGTCAAGTGCGGTCGTCGGTTCGTCGGCGATGATGAGCTTCGGGTCACGGGTCAGCGCCATGGCGATAAGCACACGCTGGCGCTGGCCGCCGGAAAGCTCGTGCGGATACGATTCAAGCGTGCGCTTGGGATCAAGGCCGACGAGTTCGAGCAGTTCCTCGGCGCTGCGCGTGCCGCCGCGCTTCGTCAGCTGCTTCATCTGCGTCTTGATGAGCATCGACGGGTTGAGCGAGCTCAGCGCATCCTGGTAGATCATCGCGATCTCATGGCCGCGGATCTTATTGTATTGGCGCTGGTCGCATCCCACGAGGTTCCTGCCGTTGAGCAGGATCTCGCCGCTGATTCTCGCCTTCGGGTCGAGCAGGCCCATGATGGCGAGCGAGGTGATCGACTTGCCGCAGCCGGACTCGCCGACGAGACCCATCGTCTCCCCCGGGCGTACGGAGAAGTTGAGGTGGTCGACGACGTTGACGTCGCCGTAGCGCGGGAACTGGATGCACAGATCCTTGACCTCGAGCACGGGGGGTTCGTGCTCCACGGCTCAAGGCGATCGGTGCGCTTGAGTTCGGCGTTGCGCAGCTTGGTGAGCGAATCGACGAGCGCATCATGCTGCTCGGCGTAGGCCGCGACCGGGTCGGTGAGCAGACGGTCTTCCTTGCGGTCGGCAGCCACGTCGGCCACGGTCTTCTCGACCGGGGCGGTCGGGGCCGCCACCATCGCGTCGGTTATGCCTTCGGACAGGATGTTCAGGCACAGCACGGTGATCATGATCGCAAGACCAGGGTACAGCGCCTGCCACCAATACCCGAAGATGACGCCTTCCTTCGCGGACGACAGGATGTTGCCCCATGTAGGCGTCGGCTCGGGGATGCCGGCATTGATGAAGCTCAGCGACGCTTCGAAGACGATCGCGTCGGCGACGGATAGGGTCGTGAACACCATGACCGGCGCCGCGATGTTGCGCATGACGTGCTTGATGAGAATCCACGGGGCACGCGCGCCGGAGACGATGACCGCCCTGACGTAATCCTTGCCGTATTCGCTGATGATGTTGGCGCGCACGATTCTTGCGATCTGCGGAACGTAAAGAACGCCGATCGAGATGATGATGCCGATCATCGACTGGCCGAGCACGGCCACGAACACCGCGGCGAGCGCGATGCCGGGAATCGACATGACGATGTCGATCAGTCGCATGATGATTTCGGAGACCCATGCGCGGCTCACGGCGGCGATCGCACCGATGATCGAGCCGAGGACGAGCGCGAACGCGATCGACGACAAACCGATGACGAGCGAGTATCGCGCACCGAAGATGACTCGCGTGAGCACGTCACGGCCAAGGTTGTCGGTGCCGAACAGGTGGGCGCCCGTCGGGGTCTGATAGCTTTCGGTGATCGCCATCGGGCTGTACGGCGTGATCACCGGAGCGAACACCGCCGCGACGACGAGCAGCAGGATCACGATGAACGAGATCTTCGATCCCAACGTCATCTTGTTGAAGCGGTTGAACCTGACCTTGGGGTTGGTCGCCGCCGCCTTGACGACTTCATTTTGTCCGAACAGCATCTCACACCGTCCTAATCCTCGGGTTAATCAGCACGTAAAGCAGATCAACCACGATATTGATGATGATGAACGAGAGCGCCACGATGAGCACTACACCTTGCACGAGCGTCGGCTCGTTGCCGTTGATGCCATCGAACATCGCCGTACCCATGCCGGGAAGCGCGAAGATGACTTCGATGACGATGGCGCCTCCGAGCAGGTAGCCGATTTTCATGCCCAACGTTGTGATCGGAGTGATGAGCGCGTTGCGGAAGACGTTGCGCGCCACGACGACGCCCTTCGGCACGCCCGCGCCGATCGCGGTGCGCACGTAGTCCTTGTCGAGCTCCTCGACCATCGACGTGCGGATGATGCGTGTAAGTTGGCCGGCGACCGGCAGACCAAGCGCAAAGGTCGGCATGGCCATGCGTTCGAGATAGGCACCCGGATCCTGCGAGAACGGGACGAGCGGACCCGCGCCGGGCAGCCAGGAGAGCTTGATCTGCAGCACGTAGATGAGCAGCACGCCGAGCCAGAACGACGGCGTCGCGATCGCGATGATCGAAAGGACGCGGATCGTCTGGTCCACCCACGTATCACGGTAGAGCGCGGCGAGCACGCCGAAGATGATTGCGATGACGACCGCGATGAGCAGTCCGATGAACGTGAGCTGCAGTGTGATCGGGAACGCTTGTCCTATACGCTCGGAAACGGAGTCCTTGTTGACGCCGTACACGCCCATGTCGCCATGGCACAGACCGACCAGATAGGACCAGAACTGCGACCACCAGGGCTTGTCGTAGCCCATCTCGTGCCGGAACGCCTCCAGCTGCGCGCCGGTCGCGTTCTCGCCGAGCGCGGCGACTGCGGGATCGTACTTCGAGAACGACATCAGGAAGAACACGAGAAAGATGACTCCGAATGCCATGAACGGCAGGGCGATCAATCTGCGCCCGAGAAGTCTGAGGAAATTACTCATGATATGTCCAATGGTGAAAGAATCGGGAATAAGGGAATGGGGAAGACGGGCCCGTCCACGGATCGCGGAGGGAAGGGGAACGAGATGAACGGGCCTGTCTTGGTATCAGATCGTCAGGGAAGGGTTCTGCGCCATCGCTCCTTTGCGTGGCTCACTGTGCGACTTTGGCCTGGACCAGGTTGAGACCCGTCGTGCCCATCGTCTTGTATTCGTCGAAGACACCCTTCTTGACGGCCGTGCTCACCTTGCGGTGGAAGAGCGGATAAAGCGGCACCTGCTCGGAAAGCAGATCGAAGCACTGGTTCCAGTAGTCCTGACGCTCGGCATCGCTCGACGCGGACAGGGCCTTGCCCATCAGGTCGTGCAGCTCGTCATAGCCTTCCGACCCCTTCCAGAACGTGCGCTGCTTGGTCCAGACGTTGTCTCCGTACCACCAGTTCATCAGCAGGTCGGGGTCGTTGCCGAAGACCGAGGGATCGCCCGGAGCGAGAACCATCGAGAAGTCAGCGCCGTCCTTGTCGGTGATCGACGGATACAACGCCGACGACTTCATCGACTGGATATCCACGTCGATGCCTGATTCCGCAAGATCGTTCTTGATCTGCGGGGCGAGCTGCGTGACCCAGGTCTGGTCGGTCGTGTACAGCGTGGTCTTGATCGGACCGTTGACGCCTGCTTCCTTCAGCAGTTCCTTGGCCTTCGCGGTGTTCTTCGTGTAGACGTTCTTCGCCTTATGGTAGTTCGCGAAGTTCTCGGGCAGGAAGCTCGTGACGGTCTGCGCCTGTCCGGACAGCTGGTTGTCGATGAGCTTCTTCGTGTCGATCGAGTAGAACACGGCCTGACGCACGCGGGGGTCGTCGAACGGCTTCTTCTTCGTGTTGAACATGATGAACGCCTGGTTGAAGCCCTGCACCGTCTGGATGTCGGAACCCGAGGACGTCAGCGTCTGCATCGCCTTCGCGGGCACGTTTTCCATGACGTCCGTCTTGCCGGCCTGCATCGCGGTGACTCGCGCGGTGTCGTCGACGTTGACGTTCCAGACCATCTTCTTCGTCTGGGCCGGATACTTGCCGTTGTAGGCGTCGTTCTTCTCGAAGCTCACCTGCCGGTCGGTGATCGCCGTGTACTTCCACGGCCCGGAACCGGTGGGCATCTTCTTGAGTTCGGCGTCCGACTTGCCGGACGGGACGATCGGGATGAGCGCCAGACGTTTCTCGAACATCGGGAAGGCTGCCTTGAGTTTGAAGTCCACCTGGTTGTCGCCCTTCGCCTCGACGGAGTCGATGAAGTCGAGCATCGAGATGAACAGGCTGCCTTCGGCGGTCGAACGCTTGTAGGAGCTCACGACATCGGACGCCTTGACGGGCGTGCCATCGGAGAACTTCGCGCCGTCACGCAGCGTGATCACGTACTCGATGTCGGAGACCTTCTGAGGCGCGCCTTTGGCGAGCGCCGGGAACGTCTTGTAAGTCGTGTAGTCAAGCGCGTACAGCGGTTCGACGACATGCCAGTTCGCCGACATCGGCAGCGCTCCGGACGTCGTGTTCGGCATGAAGTCACGGCTCGCGTATGCCACTTCCGTCGTGATCGTGTCTGGAATCGAGGTGCCGGTGGCGCCGGCCGTGGCGGACGAGCCGCCGCAGCCGGCCATGGCGACAGCCATGCCGCCGGCCAGGATGGCCGCCACGGCCGCCCTGACCCTTGCATTAATCTTGACCATTGAGATCTCCTCATCGTTGAGAATGTGTCATCGTGCGTCCAACTCGACGATGGTCGACGTCGACAATCGTCCAGGCCGGCCGGATCACCAATCCGCCGCGCCTCCATTTCTGGGCTGAACTGGGTTTAATGATAAGACATCTGATGTCTTATTTCAAATATCCCGGTATCCGCATGTCGCCGTCCATGCGCCACGCAGGTGCGGCATCCCCCGACGTGCGCTACCATTGAAATCAGACGTCTGACGTTTCCCTTTGGTTGGATACCATGACTTCAGATGTCCCATTCATGGCACGCGCATATACGGGCCCGCTCAAAGGAGAGTCATTGACCATGGCAGCATCCAATCCGATCAGCTGGTCACAGCGAACATTCCCCTCACCCGAAGGCACGATCGCGTGCAGGTTCCGCGCACACGCGGACGGGCGCATCTTCGACGCCATCAACGGATCGGCGGATGACGCACCGCTCCTCATATGCGCCATCGAACATGACGCGCTGCGCGTGCGCGCGACGACGCCACGACAGCACGTCGATCTCGACATCGAGGACACGACGGGGATAACCGACGGCGCCATGCACACGTTCGCGCTCACATTCGGCGAGTTCGGCACACGCGTCTACCTTGACGGTTCGCAGTGCTTCAGCGGCACGGCGAACCTGTGCCCCACGACGCTCACCGGAACCGATGGGCCAGGCCAAGGCGCGATTCGCCTCGCGGGCCCGTCCATCGACGTGACCGACATGCGTCTGCATGCAGCCCCCCTCACCTCCGAAAGCATCGCCGCCTTGACGCCGAGACCCGCACCGGACATCGACTTCGCCGCGGCCCAGCTCGCCCCGCGAGATGTGCGCCGCGTGCGCACGCTGCGTTCCGGCACGATCTTCATGCATTTCCGCGTGCGCGGACCCCGCCAGTACGGCACGCTTCTCGCCGCCGGCGAGCGCGGCGAGGAACGCCTCGCCGTCTCGATCGACGACAACGGCATCACGATGACGGCCGCGGATGGCTTGTATGAGCCGTCCACCTACCATGCGCGCGGCGCATGGGATGACGGCCGATGGCATGATCTGTCGATTCGTTCCGCGCGTGGCGCCATCGACATGTACGTCGACGGCTGGCACGAACTGCATCAAGCGGGACAGGTGTTCTTCGGCGACTGGCCGCAACTGGATGAGGTGTCCATCGGGCAGAACACGGAAGGCGTCAGGCTCATGGGCGAGGTGCGCAACGGCGGCGTCTTCACGACCCCGCTCACCGACGGCGCGATCCGCAGGCTTTCGGACGCACCGGCGCTCACGACGACCGCACTGTTCGACAAGGGTTACCACGGATCCGTGAGTTATCGCATCCCCTCGATCATCCGCACCCCTCATGGCGTGGTCGTCGCCGGCGCCGACCAGCGCACCGCGATTGCGAATGACGCGCCGAACCACATCAACTTCGTCATGCGCAGGTCGCTTGACGGCGGCCGCACCTGGCTCGACATGCAGACCGTGATCGCCAATCCGGGCGAAGGCGTCGACGGCGCGTGCACGATCGACTCATGCCTTGTATGCGACGAACGCAATGGCCGTCTCACCGTCCTCATCGACCGCTTCGCCGGAGGCATCGGGTTGCCGAACAACACGCCCGGCACCGGGGTCGACCGGCACGGGCGACCGTGCCTGTACGATCGCGCAGGCACACGCTATGTACTCGCCGATGACGGCACGGTGCTTGACGGCGGCGGCGAGCGCACCGGATACCGGGTCGACGCGCACGGCAACGTGACGCACGAGGGACGGGCCTCGGGCAACATCTACCTCAAGGAGGGCGCGGACCCCGACGAATCACTGCTCATCGAGCGCACGAGCTTCGTCATCGAACTGCATTCCGACGATGACGGCGAGACGTGGAGCACACCACGCAACATCAACCACATGATCAAGGAGGATTGGATGCACTTCCTGGGCGTCTCGCCCGGCAACGGCATCCAGCTCCAGTCCTCCGAACATCGCGGGCGTCTGCTCGTCCCGTTCTACTGCACCGGCGCCTCACTCAAGCATTACTCGGGCGGAGCGCTCATCAGCGACGATGGCGGCGACACATGGCGACGTGGTTCGATGATCAACGACGGCCGCATCGTCAACGGCACCGCCGTCGACCCGAAGACCATCCGGGACGATGACGCGACCACGCACGAATCCGTGTTCGTCGAGCGCGCGGACGGCACCGTCGTGTGCTTCTTCCGCAACCAGAACCATGCCGGGCGCATCGGCGTCGCGCTCAGCCACGACGGCGGCGAGACATGGGACGACCTGTACTTCGACAAAGACGTCCCCGACATCTTCTGCCAACCGAACGCCGTGGCCTGCGCGCCGCGATCGGACACGATGGTGTTCGCGAACGCAAGCCAGATGCTGCCGTATCGCGGCAACGGGGTGCTGCGGCTGAGTCTGGACGGCGCACGCACATGGGCGGCGCATCGCTGCATCAACCCCTATCATTACGGCTATCAGTGCATGACGATGCTGCCGGACGGCGAACTCGGATTACTCTGGGAGCGCGAGACCGCGGGATTGTACTTCACCACGCTGCCGTTGAGCATATTCGGCGCGGCCGAAACGCACTGAGGGCGTGTTCGGGAACACGTGTGCGACGCATGTTCCCGAACACGCCCCCACCGGCCGCTAATGGTCGAGCCGGGCGGCGAACCAGCGCGTGATCGACGTCGGATGGGTGATCGCCGTGCCGACGACGGCCGCCCACGCGCCGCGGCTCATCACGTCATGCAGCTGTTCGGGCGTATGGATGCGGCCCTCGCACAACACAGGCGTATCGGGGAACGACGACACCATGTACTCGAGCAACTCGAGATCGGGGCCGTCGGTCTTCTCCCGTTCGCCCGTGTACCCGGAAAGCGTCGTCGAGATGATGTCGCTGCCCGCATCGACGGCGCGGCGCGCATCGTCGAAGCTGCCGCAATCGGCCATGACCGTGACGCCCTCATCATGCAACGCCTGCACGGTCTGCGCATAGGTCCGCCCGTCCGGACGCGGCCGTCCCGTCGCGTCCAAGGCCACGATGTCCGCGCCCGCCGCCGCGCAACAGCGCGCATGACGCAGCGTCGGCGTGATGTACACGCCTTGCGAACCGTCCTTCCAGATGCCGATGACCGGCACGTCCACCTGGCCTTTTATCGCCGCTATGTCGGCGAGTCCCTGACAGCGGATGCCGACCGCGCCGCCTTCGACGGCCGCCATCGCCATCTGCGCCATCGTCTCCGGGTGGCGCAGCGGTTCGCCGGGGTACGCCTGGCAGCTGACGATGAGTCCGCCTTTCATACGTTCGATAACCGGATTCCTGCTCATCATTATGTATCCTTTCCTTGCACAGAGTATGCCAGCCGCCGCGCCCGAACGCGACGGCCCGATCAACCGACGACGCGACGGGACGCGATGGCCGCGCCGATGAGCGGCGCGTCGCCGCCGAGTTCGCCCTCACGCATCCGCACATCGCGTAGCAACGGCAATGCGGAACGGGCGAACCCATCGCGCAACGCATTCCACCACACCGGCCCCGCATTCACGACCGACCCGGAGACGACAATGCCGTCGGGATCCACCAGATTCGCCATGCCTCCGATGCACGCGCCGAGCGCCCGGGCGCTGTCTTCGATGACCGATGAGGCAAGCGCATCGCCATCCGCCGCAAGCGCGGCGACGTCGCCGCCATTGTGCACCGGTTCGCCACCGGCGCGCATGTTGTACAACGTCGCCAGTCCGGTGCCGCTTGCGACCGGTTCGACATGCCCCTCGACGCTTCCGCACGAGCACGGGACCCCAGCACCGAGAGCGCTCACGACATGTCCGGCATGTCCCGCCATGCCATGCGCGCCGAGGAACGGCACGCCGCCGACGATGATCGCGCCGCCGATGCCGGTGCCCACGCCGACCGACAAGAGGACACGGGCGCCACGCCCCGCGCCGTAATGCGCTTCGCCAAGCCCATGCGCGACGACGTCGCCGACCATATGCACCGGCAGATCGGTGATCGCGCCGAACGCATCGTAGATCCGCTGGCCTTTCCATCCGGGAAGCAGATCCGTCGCGGCGATGATCTCGCCGGTCTCGCCGTCGGGCACGCCGGCGGCCGCGATGCCGATGCCGCACGGCTCTATGCCTTGGGCGCGTGCGCGGTCGAGCTGACGGCGCGCGGACGCGACGATGCGCTCGCGCACGGCGTCACCTCCCTGCGAGGCGTGTGTCGGCTCCTCATCGCGCAATAACACGGTGGGAGCGGCATCGCCGTCGGACAGCTGGACGAACCCGCTGGCGATCTTCGTGCCTCCGATGTCGAATGCGAGGAAATCGCTCATTGTTCCACCGCCTCATGGATGTGCGACAGGTAGCGCACGCGCTCGTCGAGCGTCGCGTCCCGTGGCACGCACACCTTCGCGCCGACATAGGTGATCGGCCGTTCCTGTGTGTTTGCGGCGTGCATGCATTCGGCGATCGCATCCGCATCCATAAGCGATGTCGGCTCGTCCGGATTCATCGGCAGATGTCCGTCGATCCACGGGTATCCATAGATCGTCTCCTTCGGCCCCGCTCCCGAGAACATCAGTCCGGTAAGCACGTCGGCGTCGGCGCACCGGCGCACGTGTTCCAGCGCGGTCCGTGCGCTTCGGCCTTCGACCGCGGACCGTCCCCAGTTGATGGTCAGTCCGATTCCCAGCTCCTTGCATAACGCGATCTCGTCGTCGAGGCGGAGGAAGCCCTTTTCCGGCTCCTGCCCGTCTATGTAGCGGTCGCAATGTTCGATGACGAGTCGTGCGCCGCTCCAATCCCATGATGCGAGCAGTCGCAACGATTCCTCCATACGCTCGGCATCGGCGACCCGTCTTGGTGCGCTGTGCAGTTCGATGTAGGCGATGTCCTGCGCGCCGCGGACGCGCGCGACGTCGGCGACGGCGCGTCGCAGGTCCTCGAAGAATCCGATCGCATCGCGGCGCCCGGCCTCCTGCGGGCTGGCGAGTCCGAACCACGGATCCTCGTTCATGCGCCGCATCGTGCCGGGGATGGCCGTGACCGAGTTCGTGTGCCAGTGGGCGGGCAGGTGTTCGGCGAGCCAATGGCGGTCGTCCTCATTCGCGAGGTCGCCGGGGAACGGCAGTTCCGTCCCGCGGACCCATGACTGCTCGCCCAGCAGCATGTAATACAGTTCCTGCGACGGACGCCCCTGCGGAAGCGACGCATACGCGCCAACGATGAATTCCGGCTTCATATTTCCTCCTCGAAATATGAAATGATTGAGACATGTATATCCCGATTATACATCAGACATCTGATGTATATCAGTGCACCGCGCCTCGTGTCGGGCGGCGCATACGGATCGTGGACCGACCCCACGCAGCGACCACGCGTCAGCGCACGGGGAGGTGTTCGCGCAGTATCGATTCGATCGGCCGGTAATGCTCGCGTACGGCCTCACGGTACATCTGGGCGTCGCCGGCGATCGCCGCATCCAGCATGCGACGGTGCGCCTCGGCCGTGTCAAGCATCTTCTCCGAAGGCGCCAAGCCGATCTGCGGGAGCACGGCCATGTGCACGAGCCACAGGGAATGCACCATCTGCTTGGCGATGGTGTTGCCGAGCGGATCCAGCAGTCCCATATGGAAGTCGATGTCGGCATACAGGAAATCCTCGCCCCGTTCGGCGGACGAGACCATGGCGTCGACGAGCGCACCGAGCTCGGGCTGTTCCGTCCCCTTGACCTTCGCGCACACCTCATCCGCGCATCCGAGGTCGAGGAACCTCCTCAGCTCCACGACATCCTTCAGATCGTCGAAGTTCTTGCCCACCGACACCATCGAGCGAAACGCCAGCGTCTCCACCATGGGGTCGAGGGACAGCGAACCGACGAACGTCCCCCTGCCGTGTTCGACATTGACGATGTTGAGCCCTTCGAGCTTGCGCACCGCTTCGCGCACGGATGAACGCGACGCGCCCACGGCCTCGCACAGTTCGACCTCCGTCGGCAACAGATCGCCCGGCTGGAGCCGCTCCCGCAGAATATACGATTTGATCGCGTCCATCGTCACATCGCAGCGGCTGCGCATCGGCGTCCGCTGCTGCAACGCACCGGGCTGCAGCCGCATGATCGTGTTCTCCTGACTGCTCATTGCGGTTCCTCCAAAAACCATCGCACCGCGCCGTCAAGACGCCCCACCACCGTCACGCACACCGGCCTGACGCGGGGACGGCGACGCCCACGGCCCACCATCCTCGTTCGTTGTCGGCGACCCCCGCAACAGGGACATACCGGGCGATCGACATTAACCACCCCTGACAGACGCCTCACGCACCAGCATAGGCCCGCACCGCCCCATCGGCAACCACGCGGCCGTGCGTTGCGGGGCCGTCCGCACGCTCATCGCACGGGAACGAAACTGTCCCGCACCACGAGGGTGGTGGAGATGAACGTGTGGTGCCGCAACGTGCGTTTGCTGGAGATGGCCTCGGCGAGCATCGTGATCGCCGTGTCGGCCAGTTCGTTCTGGTCGATGTCGTAGCTGGTCAGCGTCGGCGAGGTGTATTGGGCGATGGATTGGTTGTTGATGCTGATCACGCTGGTGTCGCGCGGCACCAACACGCCCGCCGCGGTGAACGACTGCAGTACGCCGACCGCGATCGAATCGGCGGCCACGATGAACGCATCCGGCATGTCATCTCGATGATCGTTAGCCGCTTTCTCCCCTAGAGTGCGCCCGGTGTCCACAGTGAACGCGCCTTGCGCGTAAATCAGGCCTTCCGCATCCAGCCCCAAACGCTCGGTCCAATTGCGGAATGCGGTTAATCGGCTGTCTTCCGGGTATTCGTGCAAACCCATCGTGAAGCCAGTACCGCCGATATAGCCGATGCGTCGTTTGCCCGAGGACACCAACACATCCAATGCGTCCAAAATGGTTTGGCTTAAATCCGGTTGTACCGAATCGAACAGGCTGGGCGCAGGATTGATGTCGATGAATACGCCATAGGGCAATACCAGATGGAGTTTCAACAGTTTATCCGAAGAGAGTACGGACGGTCCGATGGAAATGAAGCCGTCGAAATCACCGGCGTTGGCAATCAGATCGTCGATATGGGAAAACGACGTGAGTTCCATGTGCTGGGCTCTGGCATTGTCGCCGAGCACGGACCGCAGTTCATCGAAATAGGCGTCCGCCAGTTCTTCCTCGCGGGTGGCGTTGTCGAGTACGGCCACACGGCGTGGCAACGCGATACGGCGTGATCCGGTAGCGTAGCCAAGCTGCTCGCTGACCTCGATGATGCGCCGTCGCGTCTCCTCTTTGACGGACAATGTCGGGTCCCCATTGAGCAGCCGGGATACCGTGGCCTGCGAGAAGCCTGATTTCTGTGCGATTTCCTTCATCGTGACCATAGTTGAGCCTTCCACGCCTCAGTACGTAACAATACGCAGTA
>ENA-OQNA01000311-OQNA01000311.1-human-gut-metagenome-genome-assembly--contig:-NODE-311-length-14241-cov-6.727363_pt1 | contig 14241 bp, 15 predicted proteins | sample MGYA00242625_ERZ504872 | MGnify/ENA primary metagenome ERZ504872 (study PRJEB26092, sample SAMD00036425) | human gut metagenome | host: Homo sapiens | study: EMG produced TPA metagenomics assembly of...
GTATGTTTGACCTGCTACGGAACGCTGCCCTGATCCCGTTCAAATTCAACGCCGATGGTCAGCCGAACCCGGTGATCCTGACGGATGATGCCGGCGTTCTTTTGCCGAACAACAAATTTGCCGTGAGCAGCAAAGTATACGACCGGTTCATCCGGGTGTTCCAGAAGCAGGAAAAGGTAAAAATGTACCTTGCCAGCGGCTACTGCAAGTATCACGGCTACGACGAAGGCTCGATGGATGTGGTGGAGTACCACTACAACCAGCATTTGGGGCTGCTGCTGATCTACGAACTGCCGGACACCGTGAAGCAGAAGGTAACGGAAGCGGAGGCCTACTCCACCGTCTGGGATATCCAGATGAAGCTGCAGCACGCACTGCCCCGTTCCGTGGTCTACTATGGACAGGATACGCTCAAGGACGGCGGAACCCGCTACGATGAACTTGGCGTTTTTCTGCCGCTGGAACACTTTGCCGACCGGCTGGAACGCCATGTGGAAACTGCTACCAAGATCGTTTACGGGGAGTAAATGCCCTGTAAACGAACTCCTTTTATAAGTGCATCACAGCAAAAACAAAACGCAGCGAACCGTTAAAAGATTCGCTGCGTTTTGCCTTATAAGGGAGAATGGAAATGCTGCACATCAGGTGCAATAACGAAAAGTCTTGTCAGTGACAATACGGGCAAAAATCAGCCCTAATGGCAGTGCCACGATGATGAGAATGGCATCTGCAAACCATGTGGCGGAGTCCATCAGAGACAGGATGCCCAGATTATAGATGGCACGGTAGAAATACAGTCCCGGTACCATGATAACGATGGACGGCACGGTGACGGAGATGCGGGGATAACCGGCGGCGCTCTTCAGGCAGGAGGCCAGCAGTCCGGACAGCAGTGCGCCCAGAAACGCTGCAACAGCGGGCGGAAAGCCCGCAAGACTCACCAGCTCCAGTCGGAACGTGTTCGTTACCGCACCGATAAGGGCGGCGCAGACTGCCAGGTTCCGGGGACTGTTGAACATGAGCGAAAAGCCGAACACACCGCCAAAACTTGCCAGCAGCCGGAACACGATCTCTTCCGGGAGTGTCAGGCTCAGGGCAGGGAACTGCACCGGCTGCAAATGCAGCAGCAGTGCCATGATCCAAGCCGTCATGGTTGCCACCAGAATGATGAGGACGGCGTAGGCCAGACGTTCCAGCCCGGAGCGCATATCCAGCTTGGCAAGGTCGATGCCGCTGGTAATGAACGGAAAGCCCGGAATGATGAAGAGCATGGAGCAGATATACCCCGCCTCGTGCTGCGCCGATACGGCAAACAGCACCTCTGCCAGCTTCAGCAGGATGGCATACACGAGGCTTGCTGAACAGACCGACGCCGTAATGCCCAGAAACAGGGTGAAATGGTGTTTTGTCAGCTTGCACCGTACAAAGTTGCCGATGCCTGCACCGCAGAAGGCACACAGCATTTCCACAATGCCGCCGCCCAGCAGAAAGGTGAAGCAGCCGCAGGCCAGTGCAGCTGCAAAGCCCAGTGCGATGGGCGAATACAAGCCGTGGATGCGCTCGATCTCATCGAGGTGGCTGTGCAGCTCTTCGCCGGTCATAAATTTTCCTTCCCGGTCGAAGTCGTTGACGAAATGCTCCAGTCGGTTCAGCCGGGAGGTATTCACGCCCGTGTTTGTCAGACAGAGTGACTGGGTATAACACTGGTCACCGTCAAAGCAGGTGAACTCAATGGACAACAGGCCGATGTCCGCTGTTGTTGTGACTCCCAGCTCCCGCGAAAGGGTGTTCATGGAGCTTCGGACACGCCATGCGCCGGTGCCGCATTCCAGCAGCATCAGCCCGGTGCGTCCAATGACGGAGGCTTTTTCCACAAGCCCCGCCTCGGTAATGGGGACGCCCTTGCTGGCCGACGCATAGTCGTGCCAGTAAACTTCCATGTGATTTTTGATGATCTCACTTTGCCGTTGTCCCATACCGGAAAGCCTCCTTTGTGATATGGGAATGTTGCAGCTGTTTCAAGACTGCGGTGCTATTATAAGGGAAATTGCAGGGCGGGTAAAACGTATCTTGGGTATGCCGGCAATGTTCGTTTGGTATTTCAAAGAAGAAAATACATTGCGTTTTTGGCGGCTCTGCGGCACGGTTGAAGGTATCGGTGGACAGCCGGTATGCAGACATGGAGCCGCATATCGGCTCGGAACAGGGCGGAAAACGTCCTGTGGTGGTTCTGCAGAACAACATTGGAAACCGTCATTCGCCTACATTGATCGTTGCAACTGTTACCACTCGGACGGAAAAGAAGAAAAAACAGCCCACCCATGTGCTGGTGGATTCCAACCCGGCCTTTGAAGAACCGTCCATGATTCTTCTGGAGCAGATCTTCACGATCGATAAATCCCGCATCGAACGCTTTATGGGCTATGCCAGCAAGGCTGAAATGCTCCGCATTGATATGGCTTTGCTGGTCAGCCTGGCGTTGAACCTTCTCGCCGGGAGCCGCAGCGAATAGCGGACAACCCGTGATCCGTAAGAATGAGGTGATGGCGATGTGACCGGAGGTGAGTGAGCCATGCGAAAGAGTGCCCCCATTGAAGTGGTGGTGCATTACCCCAAAACCGAGGAAGGCTGGGAAGAGTTGGGCAAGCGTGTCGCAACCGCCCACGCCAACGATGTGATCGAAAAAATCGAGCGGCTGAACTGCCCCACATGGCAGAAGCTGGAACTGTATCAGGCGGTCATTGATACCACCAAGGGCACCTATAAGCCCAAGGAACACCAGAAACCCGGCTGGCATAAGTGGAGAAGCGCGCCCGGCGGGTGGAGTCGAAGGTGTCCACGGCTTTCATCAGGCCAATGGTGCCCAAAGAACTGCTGTATCCGGCGCCTTTGCTGCATAAAAACGATGATACGACTGATTTCCGAAAAGATTGCATGAAATCTTATCAAAGTATTATTCTTTTGTGAATTTTAGCACTCTGTACTTGACAGTGCTAAAAATATGTGCTATAACTAGGCCGTGCTCAGGGGAGAGGGGCATGAGGGAGCCGCAAGGCTCCCGGGAAGACTCCGCTCCTGATGCACATCTCATAAATTTTTTACCCGACCCGAACGCCGGGATTGGAGGAATGATTTATGTTTATGCCGACTATTTTCCATGAAAACCTGTTCGATGATTTCTTTGACCCGTTCTGGAACGATGGTGCGCTGGAGCGTGCGATGAACCGTGAAGAGCGTGAGACCTTCGGCAAGCGCGGTGCAAACATGATGAAGACCGATGTGAAGCAGACCGCCGACGGCAGCTATGACGTTGCCGTTGACCTGCCCGGCTGCAAGAAGGAAGACGTTCAGATGGAGCTGAACGACGGCTACCTGACCATTCAGGCCGTCCGCAGCCACAGCAATGACGAGAAGGATAAAGAGGGCCGCTACCTGCGCCGCGAGACCTTCTCTGGCACCTGCGCCCGCAGCTTCTATGTGGGCGACGCCGTGAAGAAGGAGGACATCCACGCAAAGTTCGAGGATGGCATCCTGCACGTCACGCTGCCCGCATCTCAGCAGCAGAAGGCTCTGCCTGTGAACCCGAACCTGATCGAAATTGAATAACTGTTATGTACCGGTGTAAAATACCGGTGCATAGGACTTGCCCCCGGAGAGCTGCCCAAAGGCTCTCCGGGGGCTTTTTGCGTTCCGGCATCTTTTCGGCAGGGAAAAGCATGGTGTGATCCGGATGGCATAGGGCAGGGGGTCAGGCCCGGCTCCTTCATCGCCCGCATTCCCCACGGTATTCTCAGATACTTCATATCAAAACCTCCATTCCATCTTTACGATCTGCATTTTCATCCCATGGTCGCCGACTTTGGCGAGAAGACGAAAGAATCCGCTGCCGCTCTTGACAAAGAGTGGTTTTGTACTATGATTGTTATACATACAACGATGCAGATACATCTTTTTGAGATAAGACCCGGAGGCTGTCTATGGATATTACCGATGAAAAATGAGAAGAACTTCCGCCCGGACCGGATATTCTCTTATTTCCGGGCCGAGTGGCTCCCGCTGGCCTTCGTGACCCTGTCGGGCCTCATCTATAACATCGGCCTGCTGGCCACCCCGTGGTTCGAGGGCCGTCTGGCCCAGTGCCTGGCGGACATCCTGAGCGGCAGCGAAACAGCGGCCCAAATGGCGCTGCTGGTTCTGGCCTATATCCTCGTCACCCTGTTGGTGCAGGCGTCGCGGTTCATCAAGCGCTTTTATGTCCGCCGCTTTGCCAACAACATCAACCGCCGGATGAAGGGCATCCTCTACGCCAATCTGGTGCGCCAGAGCCGGGCTTCGCTGGAAAAAGAGGGCGCCGGTGAGCTGATGACCAAGGCCATCTCCGATGTGGACGACTGCGTGGAAGGTATGCGCAAGTTCACCACCGAAGTCTTCGATACCGGCGTGGCGCTGGCGGGTCATGTGGTCATGCTGCTGGTGTACGACTGGCGGCTGGCTCTGCTGAGCCTGCTGTTCACGCCCTTCTCCTACGTCTGCGCGGCATGGATGAAAAAGCCGGTCCAGCAGGCCGGTGCGGCCTACAAAAAGGCGGCGGGCGCACTGAGTGCCGCCACCCTCGACCGCGCCCGGAACGCCGTGACTTACCGCATCTACGGCTGCGAAGACGCCCGTGTGGAGCGGTACGAAGAGGCACTGAATACCTACGAAAAGACGGCAGTGAAGAACAACGTGTGGCAGTCGGCCCTGCCGCCGCTCTATCTGGCGGCGTCAGAGGCAGGCGTACTGTTCATTTTGTGGTTCGGCGCAAAGAATGTCCTCGGCACCGGCTGGCGTGTGTGGGACATCGCGGCTTTTACCACCTTCCTCTCCTGCTTCACCAAGCTGGTGGTCAAATCCTCCAAGGTGGCCAAGCTCTTCAACTCGGTGCAGAAGGCCGAAGTCTCCTGGAAGCGCATCAAACCTCTGATGAAGTCGCCGGAGCAGCTGGACGCACTGGATGTCCCGGCGGCAGAAGATGTGACCCTCAGGAACCTCTCCTTCGCCTACGGCGACACCCTCATCTTTTCGGGTCTGAGTCTGACAGCCCATCCCGGCGACATCATCGGAGTCACCGGCCCGGTGGCCTGCGGCAAATCTACCTTTGGCCGGGTCTTCCTCTGCGAGGCCCCCTATGAAGGCTCGGCGCAGTTTGGCAGAAAGGAGTTCTCCGCTCTGGCTCCGCGTCAGATTTCGGCCACCGTCGGCTATCTGGGCCACGACCCGGAGCTGAGCGCCGACACGGTGCAGAACAATGTCCTCTGCGGCAGCAAGCGGGACGCCATGCCCTATCTCGCCGCTGCTGCGCTGGAAGGCGAGGTGCTGGCGATGGAGAACGGCCTCGATACCGTCATCGGCAGCAGCGGCACCCGTCTTTCCGGCGGACAGGCCCAGCGTCTGGCGCTGGCCCGGACGCTGGCCCATCCGCGCCCTGTCCTCATCCTCGACGACCCGTTCTCGGCCCTTGACCGGGACACGGAGGATACGGTCTTTGCCGACCTGCAGGAATATGCCAGGGATAAGGTCGTCTTCCTCATCTCGCACCGCCTGTACCACTTCCCGCAGATGCAGAAGATCGTCTTTATGGATGGCGGAAAGACCACTGTCGGCACCCATGAGGAGCTTTTGGCGTCGGTCCCGGTCTACCGTCAGCTGTACGAAAGCCAGACAGGAGGGAAACAGCATGGAGAACAGGCGTAAAAATGGTGTGTTTGAGGCCATTCGGATGGCCGCCGTGACCCACCGCCTTCTCACAGCGGGGACCGTCCTGTGTGCGGCGGCATCGGTGGTGGCGTCTCTGGTGCCGCCGCTGCTGCTGGCCCGCATCATCGACGGGCTGACGGCAGGACTTCCGCTGACATTCCCTGCGGTGCTTCTTTATTTCGGCAGTCTGGCGCTGGAAGGGATGCTCTCCTCGGCGCAGGAGAGCCTGCTGGTGCTCTTCGGCCAGAAAATGACCCACGCCCTGCGCTCTGAAATGTCCCGGAAGCTGACCAAGCTTCCCGCCAGCACGCTGGCAGGGCAGAACCCCGGCGAGGTGGCCGCGCGCTTCTCGAGCGATGTGGATACGGTGGAGGCGCTGTTCACCTCCGGAATCATCAGCATGGTGGCGGACGCCTGCCGCATCCTCTCCATCATGGCGGTCATCGCCGTGAAGAATACCGGCCTTGCGCTGATTTTGCTGCTGGTGCTGCCGCTGTTCGCCGCGTTCACCCGCCATGTGCAGACGCGGATGCTGGCAGCTCAGCTGGATAACCGCCGGGCGGTCGCCGCTGTGTCCGGCCAGGTCCCGGAAACACTGCACAACATCCGCACCATCCGGGCTCTGGGTCTGGAAGACTACATGGAGCGCCGCTATGACCGGTGCATCGGCGAAAGCTATGCCGCGATGGAGCGGACGAATTTTTACGATGCGATCTATTCGCCCGTCGTGCTCGTGCTGAATGCCGCCGTGGTCGGCATCGTCATGCTCCTCTCGGCTTCCGGCAATGCGGCTGTCCTGACGTTGTTCGGGATGTCGGTCGGCACCTCGGTGGCCGTCATCAACTACATTTCCCGCATCTTTGCGCCCATCGAGAGCCTTGGCATGGAGATACAGACCATCCAGTCGGCGATGGCGGGCGTGAAGCGCATCGACGCCTTCCTTGACCAGCCGGAACGCACTATCCCCAAGGAGCGGGAGACCTCTGCCCGGGGTGATGTGGTGCTCTCTCATGTGACCTTCGGTTACGGCGAAAAGCACGTCTTGAACGATTTTTCCATGACCGTCAAGCAGGGCGAGCAGGTGACGCTGGTGGGCCGGACGGGTGCCGGAAAGAGCACAGTCTTCAAGCTGCTGCTGGGACTTTATCACCCGGAAGCCGGGTCGGTGACCATCGGCGGCGTGGACGTGGCGGACATCACGGACGCCAGACGCCGCACCTGCATCGGCTGTGTGGAGCAGCATTTTGCCCGTGTGCCGGGTACGGTGCTGGAACAGATCACGCTGGGCGACCCCGGCATCACCGAAGAAATGGCAAGGAACGCCGCGAAGCTTGCCGGTATGGATGCCACCATCCAGACCCTGCCGAACGGCTATGATACGGTGTGTACTGACGGGATGTTCTCGCAGGGCGAGTGGCAGCTTCTGTCCATCGCCCGCGCCGCAGCGGCAGACCCTGCCGTGCTGCTGCTGGACGAGATAACGGCCAACCTCGATGCTGAGACCGAGGCCCGTGTCCTTGAAGCGCTTCGCCGCGCGTCCGAAGGACGCACGGTGCTCTCCGTCTCCCACCGCATCTATGAGAACCTTGGCGGCCGGACGGTAGAGGTCAGGACGCAAAACGCATAAGAAAAAGTGAAAAATGAAACAAGAAAAAGCTTACTATCATCTGCCCGGATCATTCGAGTTCTACGAGCTGTACCGGGAGTTCCTGCCCCTGTTCCGGGCGCACAGAGAATACTTTTATGACTGGTGCGACATCGGCTCCATCTACGGCGCACCGGCCGACTGCGTCTGGGGCGGGGACGGGCTGGCTTCGGGGAGCATGACCCCAAAGAAGTCCTTGCCCTGACGCGGGAATACGGCATCTCGGCGCGGCTGACTTTCAGCAACTCGCTCCTCCGGGAGGAACATCTTTCGGATAAAAAGTGCAACGCCCTCTGCGCCCTGTTTGAGCGAGAAAACCAGGTGCAGAGCGGCGTCATCGTCCACTCGGAGCTGCTGCTGGACTACCTGAAAACACACTATCCGCAGCTTTATTTCGTGTCCTCCACGACGAAAGTGCTGACAGAGTTTCAGCAGCTCCGGGCGGAGACGGCCCGGGAGGAGTTCCGCTATGTGGTGCCGGATTTCCGGCTGAACAAAGCCTTTGGAGAGCTGGACAGTCTGCCGCAGGCGCAGAAAGACAAGGTGGAATTTCTCTGCAACGAGTGCTGCTGGGTCGGATGCCGGGACAGAAAGCGCTGCTATGAGAATGTCAGCCGAAAAAATCTCGGCGAAGCCTGCCCCGAACACATCTGTCACGCACCGGGTGCGGAGGAAGGCTACCGCTTCTCGAAGGCGATGGAAAATCCGGGGTTTATCGGCATCAGGGACATTCAGGATGTCTATATGCCGATGGGATTTTCAAACTTCAAGATCGAGGGCCGGGGCCTGGGCAGTGCGCTGGTACTGGAATTTCTGCTCTACTACATGACAAAACCGGAATACCAGCTGCATGTCCGGGAAGCCATCTATCTGGACAATATGCTCGACCTGTTCTGAGGAACTGCACGACGGCTGCGACGAGCCGGATGACACCGGGCAGAACGCCAGGAGCGGCGATCGGAAAGGCGTGGGCTGATCAATAAAACAAGGGCTGCTGTACAACACGGTACAGCAGCCCTTTGCAGTTATTTCCGGCTCGTCAGCTTGTTCAAAAACATCACAGCCAGCACGATGACGCCGATGACCAGCACGATGCTCACCATCCCGATGACCATGATGGGCAGAGTCGTCATCCACGAAGTAAGATGCAGCATATCAGTCCCTCCTTTAGCTCAGCAGGGTCAGCAGCAGTCCGCCGGCGATGACAGAGGCTATCTGGCCCGAGACATTGACACTGATGGAGTACATCAGCAGGAAATTCTGGTTGTCCTCCTCGAGGCCCAGCTTGTTGACGACGCGTCCGCTCATGGGGAAGGCCGAGATGCCGGCTGCGCCGATCATGGGGTTGAGCTTTTTGCCCTCCGGGAGGAAGAGGTTCGTCAGCTTTGCGAACAGCACACCGCCGGCGGTGTCAAACACAAAGGCCACGAGGCCCAGCGCAAGGATGAGCAGAGTGTCGGGCCGCACGAACTTGTCGGCGGTCATCTGGCCGGCCACGGTCAGGCCCAGCACGATGGTGATGAGGTTTGCGAGGACGTTCTGCGCCGTTTCACTCAGGGTGTTCAGTACGCCGCACTCCCGCAGCAGGTTGCCGAACATCAGAAAGCCCACCAGTGCTACGCTGGCCGGAGCCACGAGTCCGGCGATGATGGTCACGACGATGGGGAACAAGATCTTGGTCAGCTGGCTGACACTGCCCTTCTGGTAGGGCATCCGGATGCGGCGTTCCTTCTGGGTGGTCAGCAGTTTGATGACCGGCGGCTGCACGATGGGGACCAGCGCCATGTAGCTGTAGGCCGCCACCATGATGGCACCAAGGTACTGGGAGTGCAGGACGTTGGCCACGAAGATGGCCGTGGGGCCGTCTGCCGCGCCGATGACGGCGATGGAAGCGGCGTCCTTCAAATCGAAGAAGAAGCCCGCGAGGAAGAGGGTGAAGAAGATGCCGAACTGCGCCGCTGCGCCGAAGAGCATCAGCCACGGCTTCTCGAGCAGCGGGCCGAAGTCGATCATCGCACCGATGCCGATGAAGAGCAGCAGGGGGAACAGCTCGTTGGACATTCCGGCCTCAAACAGAGCCGAGATGGGGCCGACGGTGTCGCCCTGCGTGATAGCGCCCGATAAGGGCAGGTTGACGAGGATGGCACCGAAGCCCATGGGGAGAAGCAGGCTCGGCTCCATCTTTTTTGCGATGGCAAGGTAGATGAGCAGGGCGCCGATGCCCCACATCACCACCATCTGCCAGGTCAGGTTCCCGAAATTGGAAAAGAGACTGGCGAATGCGTTCCAGAAATCCATGTCATTGCCTCCTTTGAAATCTGCGGTGCAATGACGAAAAAAGAGACTTCCGCCACAGCACCAATTACTGTGACAAAAGTCTCAAGCGAACACATGACATCGGGCATTTCTGCCGTGTTGACGCTGCCATGCAGCGCTCCCATAAGGTGGAGCGCCCTTTACTCCCTTTTATCCAATTCTATTAAACCAGAATATGCGAAGCCTGTCAAGAAATGTGCGGGACTTTTAGCTGAATCTTAGGGGGAACTCTGAATATAAAGTGAAAAAAGAGGCGGAAGAGTACGAAAATGCTTTTTGCACTTTATTCTTTTACAACGGCCGCCTTCTCGATGCCATAGCGGGCAAAGAGGGGGAGGGCCTCCGGCGGGACCGTCTCACCGCTGACCACGATGGGGATGGCAGGCGGGCAGGAGACCGCCGGTGCGGCGCAGATGCGGCCCACGGCCTCGGCGGCAGGGATCATCTCCTGCGGTGCAAGGACAGCTTCCCGGATGGTGAAGCGGCGGGGCTGTGCCTCGAGCGCCCCGGCCAATGCCGCGAAAGCGGCAGGATCGTCAGCCGTAACGGAGACATCGGCAGCAGGGGCCTCATCGCAGATGGCGTGCAGGGCCGTTTGCAGGCAGGCAAACTCTGCCGCAGAACTCTCAGCGGAGGGCATCAGCACGACGTAACGGGGGTCGGCATACTCGCACTCCACACCCCGCTCCCGCAGAGCCTGCGCCAGCTGCTGGCCGGAAAGACCCAGCACGGCGGCGTCCAGCGTCAGCTTGAGGGGCTCACGGTGCGCCCCGGTGAGGGGGAGCGCCAGCCCGGGCCGGATGGCATCCAGCTCCCGGCAGAGCATCCCCAGCCGCCAGCGGCAGACGTCCAGCTTCTCCCGGAAGCTGTCGGCCAGAACCGCGTTGGCGGCGTCCAGCGACTGTAAAATGAGATAAGAGGGGCTGGTGGAGCCGAAGAGGGCCAGCGCATTGCGCACCGCGGCCTCGTCGGCCTGCACGGACGAGCCAAGGTGCAGATAGGCACCGCCCGTGAGGACGGGCAGGGTCTTGTGAGCCGAGTCACAGCAGAGGTCTGCGCCCAGCTGGATGGGGTGGCGGCTGCCCTCTTTCAAAAAGTGGAGATAGGCGCCGTGAGCGTTGTCCACCAGAAGGGGCAGGCCGTGGGCGTGGCAGACCGCCGACAGCCCCGCGATGTCCTGCACGAAGCCCAGATAGTCCGGGCTGGTGAGGTAGACGCCGAAGGGTGTGCGGCCCTCGGCGGCCAGCTCGTCCAGCGCAGAGGCAAGAGCTTCCGGCTCCACAGGGCAGGTGCAGAGCGCCCCGGCGGCGTCCGGCGCGGGCCAGAGCCACTGGATGTCGAAGTCCAGCAGAGCTGCCGCGTAGAGCAGTGCCTTGTGGGCGTTCCGCGCCGCCAGCAGGACAGGACGGCCTGCCTTTGCGGGCCGCATTTGGAGCGCAAGGTGGAGCATGGCCCGGATGCACTGGCTGCTGCCCTCGGTGCTGTAATAGGTGCGGGCGGTGCCGAAGAGCTGCGTCGCGTTGGCCTCGCTCTGAGCGATGATGCCCTCGGCTTCGTACAGCTCGTCTGCGCCCGCAATTTCGGTGATGTCAAGCTCTTCACAGCCCAGCGGGCCGCGGCCCTTGTGGCCCGGCATATGCATCCGGGCAGTGCGCTGCTGGGCGTAGCGACGGACAAAATCGACGACAGGAGTGTTCATGGCTTTATTCGCAGGCTTCGCCGTCTGCGCAGGCGTTGCAGGTGCCGCCCAGCTCGATGGGAACTTCGATGCCCTGAGCTGCCAGCTCCTGGTTCTCAGCAACTTTTATCATGATGGCGCACTCGACGCGCTTCTTGAACAGCTCACAGCCGTACTCGTAGACGCCGGTGATGCTGCCGGTGGCGTGGTAGGCGTTGGCTGCACAGCCGCCAGAGCAGTAGAGCTTGGCCCAGCAGTCCTTGCACTCGGGGCGGGCGTAGGCGTTGCAGTGCTTGAACTCATCCCGCACGGCGGTGTTGGTGACGCCCTTCCAGATGTCGCCCATCAGGTACTTGGGGTCGCCGACGAACTGGTGGCAGGGGTAGAGGTCGCCCCAGGGGGTGACGGCCATGTACTCGGTGCCGGAGCCGCAGCCGGAGATGCGCTTGTAGATGCAGGGGCCGCCGGTGAGGTCGATCATGTAATGGTAGAAGGTGAAGCCGCGGCCCTCGCGGTCGCGCTTGATCATCTCCTTGGCGAGGATCTCGTACTGCTCCTTGAGGATGGGCAGGTCCTCGGCGGTGAGGGCGCTGGGGTCGGTGGGCTTGGTGACGACAGGCTCCATGCTCAGCTCCGTGAAGCCGAGGTCGGCCATGTGGAAGATGTCGTTGGTGAAGTCGGTGTTGTAGTGGGTGTAGGTGCCGCGCATGTAATAGTTCTTGTCGCCGCGCTTTTTCACGAACTCCTGGAACTTCGGCACGATGGCGTCATAGCTGCCGTGGCCTGCGTAGTCCTTGCGGAAGCGGTCATGGACTTCCTTGCGGCCGTCGAGGCTCAGCACGACGTTGTGGCACTCCTTGTTGCAGAAGTCGATGACATCGTCGTCGATGAGCATACCGTTGGTGGTCATGGTGAAGCGGAAGTTCTTGTTGTGGATCTTCTCCTGCTCGCGGCAGTAGGCGACGAGCTTTTTGACCATGTCGAAGTTCATCAGAGGCTCACCGCCGAAGAAATCGACCTCGAGGTTGCGGCGGGTGCCGGAGTTCTCGATGAGGAAGTCCATGGCCCGCTTACCCACCTCGAAGCTCATCAGGGCGCGGTCGCCCTGATAGCGGCCCTGCGAGGCGAAGCAGTAGGAGCAGTTGAGGTTGCAGGTGTGGGCGACGTGGAGGCAGAGCGCCTTGACCACCGTCTGGCGGTTCTTGAAGTCGAACGCCATGTCCTTGTAGACGTCGGGAGCCCAAAGCTTGCCGGCGGCTTCCAGAGAGGCCACATCCTCGAGGCACTGGCGCAGGTCGGCCTCGGTGACGTCGGGGCGGTCGGCATACTTTGCCAGCATGGCGGCCACGATCTCGTCGGCAGAGTGCTCTTTGTACATCGCAATGACGTCGTAAGCCACGTCGTCCACGACATGGACCGAGCCGCTGCAGCTGTCCAGCACGATGTTATATCCGTTCAGTTGATACTGATGTACCATTTCATTCTCCAATCTATAATTGCCATAAAAAAATGCCGCCCTGCAAAGGCGGCATAGGGTCTGCAATGATTACTTATTGCTGTTCTCGCACTTCTGGTTTGCGACGCCGCAGGAGGTCTTGCAGGCAGACTGGCAAGAAGTCTGGCACTCGCCGCAGCCGCCGGTCACGACGCTCTTGGTCAGGTCACGAGTAGCGATAGTCTTAATACGTTCCATAGTTGAAAACCTCTCTAAGCTCCAAAGTTTTGCATACAGCTCTCTGTATACAGTGTTATCTTTATGTATGATAACACGATGTGCGGATTCTGTCAAGATTTCGCGGGTAGGTTTTTATCCCAGCGGCTGATACTTTTTCAGGATGGTATGCAGCCCCAGCTCCCGGGCGCGGGCCAGCAGGTAGCGGTAGCGGCACAAAAGCGCCTGTCGCTCGTAGATGCGCTGCTCGATGAGGTCGGAGTCCACCTCGAGGTCGAACATCATCGCGTTCCGCTGCAGGCAGAACAGGCACTCTTTCAGCTCTTCTTCCAGCTCGGGGTGGTAGCGCTCGTGCTCGTTGTCGCGGGGAATGCGGGGCGAAAGCAGAGTCTGGGTGGTCTTGGATGGGGTTTGCAGCATAAGGCGTCCTCCTTTATTAACAAGTAGAAAATCAGGTACACCTTATTGTATGGTGCGGAACGTGCAGAAAATGCCGGTTCTGAGGTTGGCACAAAGAAAACGCCGCCTCCGGGGGCGGGAGACGGCGTATGCTGGAAGTTATCAGAAGATGCGGTTGGCGCGGTTCATGTACTCGAGCTCACGCTTTGCGCAGGCATTCACATAGAGATTGATGTCGGAAGTGGTTTGCAGGTTAGCAATGCGGGCGTTCAGCTCAGCGCCTTGCGACTGAATGCCGCTCAACTGGTCAGATATACGCTCAGAGTTGCGGATAAGCTGACCAACCTTGCAGTTGGATTCTTCGATGGCATCATAAAGATCCTGTTGGAGCTCTTTGATCTCATCCAAGCGCTGGATAACCTGATCCAATTTCGAGATGATTCTATCCAGACGGCATTCAGTGTCATATTTGTTGTATGCACCCTCATGGCCTTCCAACTGAGTGCATACGCCGGTATCGAAGTAGCCATACAGGGAACAGATAGGGACGAGACCCCAATATTTTTTATGGATAACGCCCTTGTTGTATAGCTTGTTCAAAGTATCCACAGTCTTTTTGTGTGCATCCTTCAAAGTTTTGAGCTGGCCTTGAAGAAGCAGCTTTTTAGGACGCTCTCTTTCTACACGGAGTCGATCTTGTTCGACAGACAGATTGTATGCCTTTAATGCGGCATCATAACGCTTTTTTGATTCTACATCGGCACTATGCTGAGCGTCCGAGGCGTTTAATCGACT
>ENA-OQNA01000320-OQNA01000320.1-human-gut-metagenome-genome-assembly--contig:-NODE-320-length-13984-cov-2.860215_pt1 | contig 13984 bp, 16 predicted proteins | sample MGYA00242625_ERZ504872 | MGnify/ENA primary metagenome ERZ504872 (study PRJEB26092, sample SAMD00036425) | human gut metagenome | host: Homo sapiens | study: EMG produced TPA metagenomics assembly of...
CGAGGACGTGAACCCGCGCACGCTGAAAAACATGGATCTGTTCGCCGTCTCCGAAATTCGCAGACGAAAAACGGCGGCATGGAAATTCGGTTTTTCGTACCGGATCGAAGCGCTGCGGCTCCTCAGCGAGCTCGAGACGAGCGGGACGGGTGCACAGGCGCTGGCTCTCCGCCATTGAAAGCGGTGCGGCGGCGCTGAAAGACGGAGATAAACCGTGACGCCGTTTTCCGAAAAGCAGATGCAGGTCTTGTGCTGGTGGGGCGAAAAAAGCCCGCACCGGAATAAGCTTGCCGTCATCTGCGACGGCGCGGTGCGCAGCGGCAAAACCACCTGTATGGGGATATCCTTTTTTCTGTGGGCGATGGCACGCTTTCAAAATACGAGCTTTGCGGTGTGCGGCAAAACGATCCGTTCTGTGCGGAGAAATGTGGTCGCGGAGCTTATACCAAAGCTAAAGTCTATGGGCTTTTCCATGCGCGTGCGGCAGGCAGAGAACGAGATTATCCTATCGTATCAGGGCAGGGAAAACCGCTTTTACCTTTTTCGGAGGACGAGATGAATCGAGCGCGGCGCTCATTCAGGGCATGACGCTCGGCGGCGTTTTGTTTGACGAGGTGGCGCTGATGCCGCGCTCTTTTGTGGAGCAGGGCATTGCGCGCTGTTCGCTGAAAAACGCGAAGCTGTGGTTCAACTGCAACCCGGAGCACCCGCAGCACTGGTTTTACCGCGAGTGGATTTTGAAAGCCGAGAGCCGAAACGCGCTTTACCTGCACTTTACGATGGAGGACAACCCGTCGCTCAGTGAAGATGTGCGAAAGCGCTATCGAACGATGTTTTCGGGTGCGTTTTACAGCCGGTTTATTGAGGGCAAGTGGACGGCGGCGACGGGATTGATTTACCCGTTTGCGCTTGACCTCCTGTGCGAAGTGCCGAAAGCGGACTTTGAGCGGTACGCGGTGTCCATCGATTACGGTACGGTAAACCCGACCTCCATGGGCCTTTGGGGGCTTTTGTGCGGCGTATGGTACCGCGCAGACGAGTATTACTTTGACGCGCGGCTTGAAAACACGCGGCGCACGGACGAGGAGCACTTTAAGGGCTTTTTGGGGCTCATTCGCGGCAAAACACCCGGTGTCATCGTATGCGACCCCTCGGCGGCGAGCTTTATCACGCTTTTGCAGAGTCGCGGCTTTGCGGTGACGGCGGCGAAAAACGACGTTTTAAACGGCATCCGCATGACAGCAACGGCGCTGCGCACGGGGCAGATCAAGGTGACAAAGGGCTGCGTGGACGCGGTACGGGAGTTTTCCCTCTACCGCTGGGCAGACGACGGCGCGCGGGATGTGCCTGTGAAGGAGAATGACCATGCCATGGACGACATCCGCTATTTTGTCTCCACGGTGCTCGGCGCGGGCGAAAGCTTTGCCTGCGCGGTGCAAAGGGAGACGGGGAAAGGAGTTAGCATTTGGGATTTTTGAAAAAGGAGAAGCGCACGGCCGTTTCGGTGCAGACGCAGGGCGGGTATCCGCCGGTGCTGCCGGTGACGGCAGGCGAGCGTGCACTGTACCGTGCCTTGCGCGAGCAGGTGCCGATCATCGACGCGGCAATTTACAAGCTGGTGCGTCTTATCGGCGGGTTTGAGGTGTATTGCCCCGAAAAGCACACGGAAAACGCGCTGCGCGGGTTTTTAAAAACCGTGCCCGTAAACGGCTGCAACATGGGCATCGATAACTTTTTATCGGTCTATTTTGAGCAGCTTTTAACGTATGGCAATGCGATTGGGGAGATCGTACTCGCAAACGGGGAAATTCGGGCGCTGTATAATGCGTCGCTCGAAGACCTCGAGATTCGGCTCATCTCGCCGCTTGAAACGGGCGTGTTCGTCGTAAGGGACGGGCGTGCGGAGCCGTGCCGCTACCCGGAGCTCATTTTGACTTCGGCGTTAAACCCGATGCCGGGCAGCGCGGTGGGAAGCTCCATTTTAAAGGGCCTGCCGTTTGTGAGCGAGGTGCTTTTGAAAATTTACCGCACCGTCGGCATCAACTGGGAGCGCATGGGCAATGTGCGCTTTGCGGTGACGTGCAAAAACGAGGGCTACATGAACGCGGGTGACCGCGCGGGGCAGCTTGCAAAGGAGTGGAGCCGTGCGATGCACGGCCCCGGCGTGAGCGACTTTGTGGCGGTGGGCGACGTGCAGATTAAAGCTATCGGCGCGGACGGGCAGCAGATGGACAGCGAAGTGCCTGTGCGGCAGATGCTGGAGCAGATTGTGGCGAAAATGGGCATTCCGCCGTTTTTGCTGGGGCTTTCGTGGTCCTCGACGGAGCGCATGTCGAGCCAGCAGGCGGACATGCTGACGAGCGAGCTGACGGCGTACCGCAGAATTTTGGAGCCGGCGGTTTTGAAGATCTGCAAAACGTGGCTGCGGCTAAATGGTCTTGACGACACGGTGGAAATCGATTGGAACGAGATCACGATGCAGGACGAAGTCGATCACGCGAACGCGGCGTATCTCATGGCGAAGACGGAGCAGCTTTTAAAGAGGGGGAAGCTTGAGCGAAACGGTAACGGCGGTACAGCCGGATAAAGCGGCGATGGAGAAGATCAACCTTTACACGCGCCGCGCCTATAAGCCGGAGGAGGTGTACACGTTTTCGGCGTTTTTGTGCGACAACGAGGTGGATAGAGACGGTGAGTGCTTTACGAAAGAGACACTCGAGGAGCTTGCGAAGCTGTTTGTCGGCAAGACGGGCATTTTAGACCACGAGCCGACGAGCAAAAATCAGACGGCGCGCGTGTTTGACGCTGCGGTGAAGGAAATTCCCGGAAAGGTGACATCTTTAAACGAGCCGTATGCGCAGCTCACTGCACAGGCGTATGTGCCGCGAAACGACGGGACGAAGGCGTTTATTGAATCCATTGAAAGCGGCATACGCAAGGAAGTCAGCGTGGGGTGCGCAGTGAAAAAGCGCGTGTGCTCCGTGTGCGGCGCGGAAAGCTGTGTGCACGTGCCGGGGAAAACATACAACGGCAAGCGCTGTGTGCGTATTTTAAGCGGCGCGGCGGACGCGTATGAATTCTCATTCGTGGCAGTGCCTGCACAGCGCGCGGCGGGCGTGGTGAAGAAATTTACGCCGCGCTTTGAAGAATCGGAGAAGAAAAAGGAGGTCAAAACGGTGTACGACATTGTAAAAAAGCTCGCGGACGGCGAAGACAGCGTGACGGTGGCGAAGGAGGAGCTCAACATGCTCAAAACGGAGTTGAAAGCGCTTTTCGACCGCGCGGAGTGCGGCGACCGCTACCGTGCGGCGCTGTGCGAACGCATCTATAAGCTGAGCGCCGTGGCGCAGCCGGAGTTTAAACGCGGACTGACGGAGGCGATCACAAAGTCGCTTGGCATTGCAGAACTGGAAGAAATGGCGGCGGCGCTCGCAAAGGCGGCGGAGCGCAAAATGCCCATAATGCCGCAGCTGGCAGCGGAAAAGACGGAAGACACGAGCGCGGCAGACGACGGCGCGTTCCGCATTTAAGAAAGGGGATTATACGATGGCATTTGAAAACATTACACTCGAAAAAGGCATGTACGGCGTGCCGGGTAAGAATTTTACACAGGTTTTGGAGGAGCTGGACGGCTCCCAGAACTACGCGGGCACACCGTTTGCGGGACTTGACGCGTACCAGAGACAGCTTAAACGCTTCGGCATTCGTGTGAGCGGTGCGAACTGCGACACCGTGGAGAAGTTTTTCACCTCCTCCCAGAGCGCGGCGCTGTTCCCAGAATACGTTGCCCGCGCAGTGCGCCAGGGCATGGAGATGGCGTCTTCCCTGCCGGACATCGCGGCGACCGTGACGAAGATCGACACGCTCGATTACCGCACCGTGCAGACGGCGACGGCTTCTGACCAGAAGATCGAAGACCCCGTAGCGGAGGGCGCGGCCATTCCGGAGACAGTCATCAAGACGGCGGGCTCGCTTGTGACGCTGCATAAGCGCGGCAGGCTGATTGTCAGCTCCTACGAAGCGCTGCGCCACCACAGACTGGACCTCTTTACGGTCATTCTGCGCCAGATCGGTGCGTACATTGCGCGCAGACAGATGAAGGACGCAGTGGACGTGCTGTTAAACGGCGACGGCACGAATACGGGCATCACCGTGACGGCGCTTACCGCTGCGCCGACCTACAACGACCTTGTGACGCTGTGGGGCAAGCTTTCCGACTATAACTTCAATACGATCCTGGCCGGAACAACTGCTTTGCAGGCGCTCCTTAAGATCACGGAGTTTAAGGACGCGCAGGCGAGCCTCAACATCAAGGGTGCGGGCAAGCTCATCACGCCGCTTGGCGCGACGCTCATCCATGTGCCGTCCATGGACGCGAAGAAGATCATTGCGCTCGACAAGAACTGTGCGCTTGAGATGGTGCAGGCGGGCGATGTGCTGACCGACTACGACAAGCTCATCGACCGCCAGATGGAGCGCGCGGCCGTGAGCGCCGTGGCGGGCTTTGCACAGATCTACGGCGGCGCCGCACAGGGCCTTAGCTACTGATTTTATTCGATTCTGGCAAGCCGTACCGCTTTGGTACGGCTTTGCCGAATAAAAAAAGGAGGGGCAAATGGAGATACGAAACGTGCTGGAACGGCTGAAGCTTTTGACAAATGACGACCGCGAAGACCTGCTTTTGATGCTGAGCGGCGATGCGGTGCAGCGGCTGAAAGCGCGCCTTTGCTGCACTGAGGCGGAAGAAAACGCGCATAAGGATGCGCTGTGCGCAGCGGCTGCGGCGCAGGCGGCGTATCAGTTTTGGCTTTTGGAGGAAGCGGCATCGCCGAAAAGCCTGACGGCGGGCGAGGTGCGCGCGGAATTTGACAAAGGCAGCGAAAGGGCGCTCGCCTATGCAAAGCAGTGCGAGCGGGCGGTGTCCGGGCTTTTGCGTGACGAGGATTTTTACTTCGGCGTGACGGAGGACACAGTGTGAGAAATGTATTTTTGAGGGCGCAGCAGATGACGGCGGAGATGAGCGGCGAGAAGGTCGTTTGCCGCGGCGTTGTGCATCGCCTGAAGGAAGACAAAACGGCCTTGCAGGCGGAAACGGAGACGTTCGGCGGGGCAATGAAGCCGCTGTATGTCTACTTCGGCGACGGCAAAGTGCTTTGCGGCGCGGAGAATGCGAGGCTGACTGTGGGCGGCGAGACGTTCCGCGTTTTATATACCGAGGAAAAGAGCGGGATTTGCGGGGCGCTTTACGTGCGCGCGGTGCTGGAAAAGGAGGAAAAAGATGACGGGAACGGAGCTTAGTGCGGCGCTTGCGGAAAAGCTGAAAATGCTTTTGCCGGACTGCGCGGTGCGCCCGGCGTTTACGGGCACGCTGCAAAGGCTTCCGCAGCGTGCCGCAGTGACGGTGGGCGTGATGCAGGAGGAAAACGCGGACGGTGTGTTTGAAACGGTGCTCGGCGTGCAGCTGTATGCGCGCGAAAGGGACGACCACGCGCGGCTGTTTGACGCGGTGTGTGCGGCGGTATCGTCTTTGCCGTGTGCGCTGCGCAGTGTGAAGCGGAGCGAGACGACGTACTCGGCGGCGCTCAGTTGCCTTGTGACGCTTTGCACGGTGCAGGCGGCGACGGGTGCGGCGGATAACGCACGCGCGGCGGTGATGATCGGTGACAAGGTATTTACGGCGGACGCGGTGAAAATTTCGCACGAAGCGAAGGTCAAGCGCTATTACGCCATCGGCGAGGAAAATCCGTATGCGGCGGTGGCGGGCAAAGCGGTGTACACGATTGTGCTGCACGGGTTTTCGGGCGGCGAGGAGGCGCTCCCCGGCGAATTCACACTGCAAACAGGCGGCGCGCGGTACACGCACTGCGTTTTGAAAGCGGCGAGCGAAAATAAGCTTGTGATAGAAGCGGGTGCGTGTGAAAAAATCACACGGCGAACACAAAGCGGAACGGAGGCATAAGGTGGAAGAAGAAAACAAAAACGCACAGGCGCTCTCCGAAATTTTGGAGCGCGAGGAGCGGCGATATCCCGCGCTGCTTCGTGCGGACAGGAGGTTTGCATGAACCTGATGACGATGCAGTTTGGCAGCTTTGTGTTTCCGGTGAACCCGACGGAATTAAAACTCGAGCGGGCGTGCCTGCTGCGTGAGACGGTGGGTGTTGACGGCGAAGAACGTGTGGAGGCGGTCGGCAAGCGCAAGGCGCGCGTAGCGGGCAAGGGGCACTTCACCGGGGAGAATGCGATGGCGGTTTACCGCGAGTTAGAGGCGCTTTTCGGTGAAACAGATACGCTGTACTTGCCGGGGCACAGGCCGTTTGAGGCGGTTTTGAGCGAGCTTGCGCTCATCGGCGTGCCGGAGAAAAACACGGTGCCGTACACGTTCGCCTTTGTGGAGACGGCGGGGAAAAGCGAAGCAGTCTCCGGCCGGACATACCGCGCGAAGGCGGGCGAGAGCCTGTGGGATTACGCGTATTTTACGGGCGTTTCGATTGACCGCTTGGCGGAGAATAACCGGCATATCGCGTGTATTGCGGCGCTGAAAGACGGCGAGGAGGTGCATGTTCCGTGACGGATTTTTCGCTTGAGTTTGTGTTTGCAAGCGGTGAAAGGCATTCACCTAAAGTGGAGCCGAGCGAATGGCTTTTAAGAAGCGACGCGGATACGGTGGCGGACAGCTTGACGGTGCGGTTTAGTGTGGGAAAGCGGCTTTTTACGGAAGAGCCCGTGGGGGCGGTACTTAAAAAGGACGGCGCGGTGCTCTTTGACGGTATCGTGGACGAACACCGCGTGAAATGCCAGAACGGCGCGCGCACGGAGGTCTTCTTCCTGCGCAGCCGCGCGGCGCTTTTGCTCGACAACGAGGCGGCACCGATGGAGCTTAGATTGCCCTCGCTGCGGCTTTTGGAGCAGATGTATCTGATGCCGCTGGGGCTGCACGCCGTGGGCGGCGACAGGCGGCCGGTGGAGGGCGTTTTGACCGTAGAAAAGGGCGTGAGCTGTTTTGAAGCGCTGCAAACGTTCTCTGAGAGATATCTAAACTGTACGCCGTATACGGACAAAAGCGGCGGCGTGCACTTTGAAAGCTACGTGCCGAAAACAGTGAAGCCCGACTGGGTGACGGCGCGGGAGGTAATTTTTTGCCCGTACAAAATGCTGAGCGGCGTTACGGTGCAAAACGCGCAGACGGGCGCATACAGCGCGGAATATCACGATCCTTTGGCCCCACAGGTGCGCGTGCGGTATCTTTCTGCCTATGCGAAAACAGCACCGACGGCGCTTTTAAATGAAAGCCGCAGGGCGGCAAAGCGACTAAAGCTGACGTGTGCTTCTTATATAGACGGGAACATGGGGGACACGATGCGGACGGAGGAGCTTGGCGAGGTGCGGCTCATCTCCAAAAACGTTTTGCTGCGCGGGAAAGACGTGAAGACCGAACTGCATTTTGAACCGGTTTAAAGGAGGCATGAACATGTGGCTGACGAAAAAGGAGACGGCGGAAAAGGCTGAAAGCGTGAAAACGGGCGTTGTGACGACGGGCGGCGGGGAGATATCCGTCTGCACGGAGCTGGAGCGCCGTGCACCGACTGTAACGGTGCCGTACGGCATGGCGGTGAGCGTGCCGCAGGGTACGGAGGCTGTGATGACCGGCGGTGTGTGCCTTGGCGTTGTGAACGACGCGGGAACACTTTTGCCCGGCGAGGTGCGGCTGTTCTCAGCGGGCGGTGCGGAGATCGTTTTGAAGCTCGACGGCACGGTCGTCGTCAATGGGCAGGTGTTTGAGAAAAAGGAGGAATAGCGTGGAGGTCGTGATTTTAAACGGCATAACGCAGACGGCGGCGACAGGGCTGCCGAAGACGGCCGAGGGGCTTAACGCGCTTATGCAGCGCGCGTATAACCGCATTTGCCTAAAACGCGGCGCGTTTTGCTATGACCGCGTGCTCGGCAGCCGGTTTTATATGCTGGATGCAGCGGACGAGCACGCCGAGGAGCGGGCGCTGCGGTATGCGCAGGCGGCGCTGTTGCCCTTAGCCGGTGTTGAGGCGGTCTCCGTGCGGCGTGAGGGGGAGCGGTTTATCTTCGGACTCCAGACGATGCTCGGCACGGGGGAGATTGCGGTGAAAGGAGCGAAAGTGTGAAATTTGAGGAAATTTATGCGCACATGGCGGCGGAATACAAAACGCTGGCGGGCGTGGAGCCCGAGGATGCGGCGGACATTTCGATCCGTCTGAAGGTACTGGCGGGCGAGTTGTATACGGTGCTGTGCGCGGCGGAATCGCTGAAGCTGAATTGCTTTCCGCAGACGGCGGCGGGCGAGGCGCTTGACCTGCATGCCGAAGAGCGCGGGCTTGTGCGCAAAGACGCGGTGAAATCTGTGGGCACGCTGACGTTTTCGCGCCGAACGGCGCTGAGCTACGCGGCGGAGATCCCCGCGGGCACGGTGTGTGCGGCAAGCGGCGAAAACGCGGTGGAATATGAGACGACGGAGGCGGCTGTGCTGCCCGCAGGCGCACTGACGGTGACAGCGGCGGCGCAGGCGGTTTTGGGCGGCAGGCGCGGCAACGCGGCAAAGGGTGCGGTGAACACGCTCATCACGCCGCCAGCGGGCATTGAAAGCGTGACGAACGATGTGCCGTTTACGGGCGGCGCGGATAAAGAGGACGACGAAGCGCTGCGCACGCGCCTTTTGCGGTGCTTTTACGCACTGCCGAACGGCTCGAACACGGAGACGTACCGCCGTGCGGCGCTGATGACACCGGGCGTGAAAAGCGTTCAGGTGGTGCCGCGCGCAAACGGTGTGAACACGGTGGCGGTGTACCTGTACGGCGACAACGGCGCGGTGACGGACGAGGTGCTCGGAAAAGTCGGAGAGACGCTCGAAAAGCTCAAGGAGATCAGTGTGGACGTGACGGTGGCTGCAGCGGTGGCTGTGAGAAAGCCGGTGACAGTTTACGTGAAGCCGAAGGACGGGTGCGCGTTTGAAGATGCGAAAGCATCGTGCACGGCGGCAATCACGGCGTACCTGAATGCGTTTGAGGTGGGCGAGCCGTTTGTGACGGCGGGGCTAATCCATGCGGTGATGGAGACGGGCGTAGCACAAAACTGCACGGTGCCGGCGAGCGTGGCGGACTTTACGCCGAACGCCGGGGAGATCGTCACGGCGGGCGCTGTAAATGTGCTGGAGACGCAGTAAGGAGGGCAAATGACGGAACTGGAAACCCGCATGCGCGCGATGCTCGAAAAAACGGGGCTGTATTTTGGCGAAGACAAGTGGCTTTCGGCAGAGCTTGCGGCGTATGCAAAGGGGCTTGAACTCGTGTATGATACGCTTTCTCATGTGCGGCGCGACGCGTTTGTGCAGACGGCGGAGGAGGACGGGCTGAAAGCGTTTGAATCGTTGTTCCGCGTGGTGCCATCCGTGGACAGCACGAAAAACCGGCGTGCGATGCTGCTGACCCGCGGCGCGGTGACCCCCGCAGACCACACAGTGGAAGCGATGCAAAAGCAGCTTTTGGCGGCAGGCATCAACGGCAAGCTCGTCTCGCAAAAGGGCGGTGTGCTGAACATAAATGTGCTCTCTACCATGGGCATTTCCGAAGCGGCGGCAGAAAGCGAAGCGCGCGCGTTTTTGCCTGCGCACCTCAGTTTGGTGTTCGATTTCGGCAAAAACACGTGGGACGCTCAGGACGCGGCGGGGAGCTCGTGGAATGTGCTCGACCTTCGAAACAGGACTTGGAACGCGCTCGACGTTTTATGAGCGGAAAGGAGAAACATGGCAGCAAGTAAAAAATCAACGGTTCTCGGACCTTTGCCTTTGGGAGGGGACGGACAAGCCGCGCCGTGTGGATTTTGTGGCGGACAACGAAGCCATAGAGTCACAGCTTGGCGGGCACATTCAAAACGATAACCTGCATTTAAATGACACGCGCAGAAAGCGTTTAGATACGCCGACGGAGGTGCGCACGTACACGGGCACGGGTGCGGCCTCGCGCACGATCTTATTCGGCTTCAGTCCGAGTGCGGTGATCGTTTTTGCAGTGGGCAAGCCGTTTTCACAGGCGATGACGGGCTGCACAAAGCAATACGCCGGCATAGCGGCGGGCGGTCAGAACAGCCTTGGCGTGACGCTTTCCACGGCGCAGGTGACGGTGCGTCAGACCCAAACCGCCCCGACGGACGGCAGCGGCATGGCATCGCTGAACGAAAGCGGCGTAACATACGCGGTGCTGGCCTTCAGATAAGGCGTTATATCATTTTCCGCGAGGAAATATCATATCGAACAAAGAGAGATATATCATTAAAAAGAAGCGCGCAGCGTTTTGGGGAGCTGCGCGCTTCTTGGGTGGTTTTGTGTTATTCTTTGTTTTCGAAAGGCGGCCGCAGACCGCCTTTTAGGGAACCCATGCAACTGGGTTTCCTACGATTCAATAGTCCACTGGACTATTGAATCTACCTTCCTAGTTTTGGGGTAGGCAAAAGGGTTTCGCTTTCTGCGGAAAGCGACTTAGGGCGCTGCCCTAAGAACCCGCAAGCTTTTGAAAAAGCTTGAGCAAAACTTTATTTGTTCGCTTGCCGCAGGCAAGTGTTAGCCTTGCGTTTCGCCTTTATCTTCGAGCAGGGTGACGGTGACGGTGAATTCTTCGCCGCCTACGCCGCTCTCGTTCGGGCGGAACAGGTGGATCTCGGCGGTATCGCCGGGCTTATAATTTAAGAGTGCGTTTGCGAGCTCTTCAAGCGATTTCGTTTCGGTATCATCGATGGCGGTGATGATGTCATACGCCTGCACGTCTGTGCCGTTAAAGCAGCTGTCTTCGTCGATCTCGCTGATCATGAAGCCCTGCGGGACATCGTACATGGCGGCCTGCATCTGGGTGATGGCAGTGCCCTTGATGCCGAAGCGGACGCGGCCTTGCACATAACCGCCTGCAAGCAGGTCGTCTATGATGCTCTTTGCACCGGTGATCGGGATGGCGAAGCCCATGCCCTCGTACTGCTCGGAGACGATTTTGGCGGAACTGATGCCGATGACCTGACCGTGTAAATTGACGAGCGGGCCGCCGGAATTGCCGGGATTGATGGCGGCGTCGGTTTGGATATACGTCATGCCGTTCGAGCTGTACGAGCCGACGGAACGGTTAAGACCCGAGATAACGCCGCGCGTGATGGAGCCGGAGAACTGCTCGCCGCCCGGGTTGCCGATGGCGACGACCCACTGGCCCATGCGCAGGTCATCGCTGTCGCCGAACTCGGCGGGCATGTAGCCTGTGCCGTCGATTTTGAGCACGGCGAGGTCGGTGGTTTTATCAAACCCGACGACGACGGCGTCATGAAGTTCACCGTCATACGTTTTGACCTGCACGGAAACGGACTTGGAATTTAAAATGACATGGCTGTTCGTGATGATGTAGCCGTCTTCCGTTGCGAAAATGCCGGTGCCTGTGCCCTGCGTTTCGCCGCTCTGCGTGATGACGAGCACGGTGGACGGGATGACCTTATCGTACACGGCATCGATATCGAGCTCGGCGGTATTCGGCTCTTTATCTAAGGTGATGCCCTCCGTATTCGGGGTGACGGCGATGTCCGGCGGGGTGAAGCTGTCGTCCGCATCGGGCATTTCGTCTTCGCCGGGCGTTTCGCTGTCGCTGCCGTCGTTTTCATGCGGGAAGTTCGGGATGAGCGGATCGCTCGGCAGCGTTGTGACGCCGTAACCGCGGTTCACGGCGGCGTAGATGCCGTAGGAAGCAAAGCCGATGACGGAGCCTGCGACGAGGACGGACATGACGATGATGAGGATGCGTAACCCGAGCGGCATTTTCCTTTTTTGCGGCGCGGGATGCGGATACGGATTTTGCATATTCTGCGGGTACGGCGGGGGATAAGCACCTTGTCCGTAGGGCGGCGGGTACTGCCCCGGCTGCGGTTGGGTGTTGTAGTTTGCATAGCCATACGGCGGGTTACCGTACTGCGGGGCGTTTGGCTGCGTGTTGTACGGGTAGGGCTGATACGGCGGCTGCGGGGGATAATAGCCGGTATGCTGAACGGGCTGCGGCTGCGGCGGAATGTTCACGTTCGGGATGGGCTGGGCTTCCGGCGCCTGCTCGGCATTCGGGAGCGGCTCTGCCGTGGGGGCATCGGAAACGGTCGGTTCCGGGGTGACAGTCGGTTCTGCGGGAGCGGCCGGTTCATCAGAAACGGTGGGTTCTGCGGGAATGGTCTCCGCGGTTTCCGGTGTTTCGGGGATATTGTCTTCGGAAGAAGCAGGCTCCTGCATTTCCGGGGTTTGTTTTCAAAATCGTCCATGGTGTGATACCTCACTTTTGGATTTATTTCTGATCGGGCTCTTTATTATCCTTGTGGCCGTGGTGCTCCTTTTTGGGGCGCTCCGAGATGACGGCATCTTCGACCGGCACGGTGACCGGGATGGAGCCGGTATTGTACTTCAGCTTCGGGGGTTCCTGCGGCTTCGGAATATAGAACGAGAAGCGGGTGTACTCGTTCACGACGGAGGAGACGGAAATGTCGCCGCCGTGGAGCTTGATGATGGTGCGGACAAGGTACAGGCCGAGACCCATGCCGTTTTTATCCTGACTTCTCGATTTATCGGTCTTATAAAACTTCTCGAACACGAGGGGGAGCTCATCGGACTGGATGCCAGAGCCGCTGTTTTCGATGGTGACGACGATGCGGTCGATGCTGTCCGAGACGTTGAAGGAGATGTAGCCCTCGGTGTTTGTGAACTTGACGGCGTTTTCGACAAGGTTATAGACGACCTGATGCAAAAGGTCTTCATCGCCGTGCACCTGCATGGGCTGCAAAGTATCAAGTCCGCGGATGTTAATCTTTTTCTCGTCGATGCTCTTTTCAAACGTGAGCACGGTGGAGAGGACGGTCTCGGAAATATCGAAATCGTTTGGGCGGAGCTTCAGCTCGCCGTTATCGATGCGGGAGAGATTTAACATAGTGCGGACAAGACGCGAGAGGCGCTTGACCTCGTCGGAGACGATGTGCAGGTAATGCGACTGGCGCTCCGGCGGGATGGTGCCGTCTAGAATGCCGTCGATGAAGCCCGCGATGGTTGTCATCGGGGTCTTTAACTCGTGCGAGACATTCGCGACGAAGCTGCGGTTCATGCTTTCGCTGCCGGAGAGCGAATCTGCCATGTTGTTGAACGCGGTGGCAAGCTGGCCAATCTCGTCGTTGCTTGTGACGGGCACGCGGATGGAGAAATCGCCGTCGCCGAAGCTTTTGGCTGCGGCGGACATCTGCCGCAGGGGCTTGACGAGCCGGTAGGAGAAGAGGCCGACGACAACGAACGCCAGAATGAACGCGGCGGCTGCGGCGATGAGGAACATTTGCAGTGCGGCAAACTGATACTCCGTGAGGGAGGCAGCGTTCATGGCGGCAAAAACGGCACCGACGGGCACTCTGGTGCTGTTTTCGCCTCCTGCCTCGGAAGATGATGTTTCGGCAACGGAATAAAGCGGCACGCCGACGACGTAGTACGGGGTATCGTAAATGCCGTTTTTGCGTCCGTCGCCGGTATAGGAGCCCTCGGACGCGCACTTTACGATATCTGCCGAAATCTTCGTCTGCGGGATGAAGTTTACGCCGATATTTGAGGTGCTGTTGGCATAGGCGCCGAACAGGACGTTGCCCTCGAGATCGGTGACGAAAATATCGGCATCGATATTGAGAGAGAACGTGCGCACAAAGACTTTCAGAAGCTCCGGTGCACCGTTATTCGTGATGTCTACGACGGAAGTAATGGACGCCATGGACGAGGCGTTTTGCATAAGCAGTTTGCGCTTATCGCTTTTGGTGTAACTGCGAGAACACAAAACATCATGACGCTGCCCGAGTCACGATGAAGCTGGCGAGCACGATGACCATGGTGACGCGCAGGTATTTTCCGAACAGGGATTTTTGCAAGGGGAATCCTTCCTTTCGCCGGCTTATTCTTTTACTTCAAACTTATAGCCGACGCCCC
>ENA-OQNA01000322-OQNA01000322.1-human-gut-metagenome-genome-assembly--contig:-NODE-322-length-13973-cov-4.014156_pt1 | contig 13973 bp, 14 predicted proteins | sample MGYA00242625_ERZ504872 | MGnify/ENA primary metagenome ERZ504872 (study PRJEB26092, sample SAMD00036425) | human gut metagenome | host: Homo sapiens | study: EMG produced TPA metagenomics assembly of...
ATCGCCGTCATCTCCATTGCACCCAAAGACCGCCCGGAATTCTTTGGCACTGGCAAACCCATCAAGGTCGGCCTGAAAGACTACTGGGATACCCTGAAAAACAACCGCGCCATCCAGATGCTGGTGCTGTCCGCCTCCACGGATAAGCTCGGCTCCACTGCCAAAACCAGCGCTGTTGCCGTTGCTATGTTTGCCTGCATTGCCGGTTCCATCAAACTGCAGGGCAGCGTGACCGCCGTTACCACCATCCCCAGCGTCATCCTCACCTTCCTGGTTATCTCCATCGTTGCCACCCGCTTTGGCCAGAAAAAAGCCATGGTCATTGGCTCCATCGGCGGCATTATCTGCAACGTTATCCTGTCCGCCCTGTGGATTGTTGGCGACCCCACAACAATGACCAGCAACCCCGAAACTGGTGCATTGAACTGGGGCCCCTTCCTGATCACCTATGTTGTGTTCAGCATCCTGTATGCCGGCTGCCAGGGTATTTCCGGCAATATCGTAATTCCCATGACCGCCGACTGTGCCGACTATGAAGTATACCGCTCCGGCAAGTATGTTCCCGGTCTGATGGGCACCCTGTTCAGCTTTGTGGACAAGATGATTTCCTCTTTCGCTCCCATGATCGCCGGTCTGGTGTTTGCTGCCTGCGGCTTTACCGACCACAACCCCAGCGTGGGCGATATCGTTACCCCGCAGCTGCGTGTTGGCGTTGTGTTCCTGGCATACGGCCTGATCACCATCGGTTTGATCTGCAACCTGATTGCCATGAAGTTCTATCCGCTGAGCAAAGAAAAGATGGCCGAGATCCAGGACGAGATTGTCAAGATCAAGGCAAAGGCTATGGCCGAAGCATAACCCCAAACCGAACCACATTCCCCGCGGGGCCGCCCGTCCATCGGGCGCACCCGTTGTTACAGTGAGGTACCTACATTGGAAAAGCAAATGGAAATGGCTCCCGAAACCACCCAGAACTCTGCACTGCGCACCGATGAAGCTGCTAGCCACGGCCCCCTGTGGCGGCTGATTGACTGCGCTGTGACCACCCACGCTAACCGGGCCAAAGTGCCGGTGAACCGCAAGGCCTACCTGCGGTGGTGCCTTCTTGGGGTATTTGGCGCCCAGCGCTTTTATGCAAAACAGTGGAAGATGGGCTTGCTCTACCTGGTCACCTGCTGGAGCGGATTTTCCATTGCCATGACAATGATCGACGCAATGATCGCCGTGCCGATGAAACCGGACGAAAACGGCATCATTTACCTGTAAAAACCTCCTCCCTCCGCCGCCCCGCAGGCTGCTGTTTGCCTGCGGGGCTTGCTGTGAATTCAGGAAAACAGCGCATGTTGGCAAAATTTCAGGGTAGCACCTGCACAATATGCCGAAAAGCAGCTATTGCTTTTGGTTATTATTTCCGGCAAAATTGCTTTCCATTTCCGCGTAGACATGTTAAACTAGAAGCAGCAAAGTCACACTTTTTAACGCCGATACGGCACACAAGAAAGGCGACCCGCCATGGACCAGATCGTTCAGCTGTTGTTCAACCCTAACCACCAGGCCCCCAGCCCGCTTGTGTTGGCGGTGTTGGTAGCGCTTGCCGTGGGCATGCCGCCCATCATGCGTTACCTGGCCGGGAAAAGCAACAACGATAACACGCGGGGCAAAAAATAACCCCTTTACCCGGTGGGCACGCGGCAGCGCCGCCCGCCGCTGAGAAAACGAGGTGCCTGATGCAAGCAGATTTACTGGACGTTCTGACCCGGCTGGCCTCCGCCAGCAACATCCGCTGCATGCGGGTAACGCCGCCCTTTGATGGGCTGGACCAGTTTGATTACGGCCTGCGCAAAGCGCTGGACCCCTATTTTGACTGGCAGGAATTCGGCAGCCTGTTGCTGCAAAGCACCCCGCCCAACACGCTGCTGTTTGCCGAAGGCACCTTTGAATTGCAGTTTGCGCTGTTCCGCATTCCAGACGAAGAAAACGCTGTGTTCATGATCGGCCCGTGGGCCACCGCCGAGCGCAGCGAAAAATCCCGCAGCTGGGCACGCCGTCACATTGGTGAGAAAGGCGATGACGCTGTACAGAGCTACTATAACGGGGTGCGGATTCTGTCGGGCAGCGGTTTCCAGGCTTCCATCGTGGCAGTTGTTTCCATGATGTTCCCCAAAGAGGAATTCCACCTGGACCAGCAGAAAGAGTTTCTGCCGTTCCATTTTACCGCTGACCTGCGCTATTTTACCGAACCGGAGTTCCAGCGGGAGATCCCGATCCAGATGCTTGAACAGCGCTATGCCAACGAAAATGCCATCTGGGACGCGGCGGCTTGCGGCAACACCGAAGCTGCGCTGAAAGCCTGCCAGCAAATGGCACGCTTTACCTATGGCGGGCGTTTTTTCGGCTCACTGTACCAGACCAAGATCATGCTGACCGTAATGAACACTCTGCTGCGCAAAGCCATTGAGCGCAGCAACATCCACCCGTATTACATTGACGAGATTTCCTCCCGTTATGCCCTGATGATCGAAAACATGGTGGACGAGGAAAGCTGGCCGCTGGTGCAGACAATGGTAAAAGAGTACTGCGCATATGTGCGGCGGTATTCTTTGCAGCAATATTCACCGCTGGTGCAAAAGGTCATCAATACGATCAACCTGAACTTGTCGGACCAGCTTTCGCCCAAAAGCCTGGCCGCTATGTACTATATCAGCCCATCGTACCTCTCCAGCCTGTTCAAGCAGGATACCGGAACCACCCTGACAGATTTTATCAACACGCAGCGCATCCAGCGCGCGGCCAATCTGTTGAGCACCACCGAGCAGAATATCTCGGTGGTGGCGGAGCAGGTGGGCATCCTGGATGTGAACTATTTTACCAAGATGTTCAAAAAGTCGATGGGCAGCACCCCCACCCAGTACCGCCGCCAGAGCCGCGCACGGTAACCCCAGAAAATAAAAGAACTACAAAAAGCCCATACCGAAAAGCAGAGACAGGGAAATCCCGCTTTTCCGGTATGGGCTTTGCCATAGGGAAAGGTGCAAGTAGGAGGTTATTGTGCAGAGAAGAAAAGCTTGAACAATTAAAAAATGAGGAAAAGAGAAAATACAATGACAAAAATCAGTCCAGCACCAGCGCGCAGGAAGCACCAGGCAGCGCAAGGCTGGCGGTTTCGGTAGGTGCGCGGTGGGGCAAGGATGAACAATAGTAGCAATGCACCGCGCCCTCTCGTTGGCAGGCAGCCAACAGATACAGGGTGCCCGGCACCGCGCACAGCGCCCGCGGCCAATCGCCGGTGGGCCATTCGCAAAGGAAATGGCGGGTCGGGCCGCTGCGCTGCCACGCCGAGATGGTGTTGGGCCCGCGGTTGCTGACAAACAGGGTGCCATCCGCCGTGGCGCAGGCACCACCCGGCCAGCTGCGCGGCTTGGGCACAGTGCTGGCCTGCACTGTGGAAACGGTGCAGCCGTCATGGTTCAGCACCCGCATGTGGCCGTCCAGCTCATACACACAGTCCAGCATGCCGTCCCCGGCATCCAACACCTGGCGCGGGCCGCTGCCGGTGGGCTGGGGCAGAGTCTTTACGCTGCCGGTGGGCAGATTATTTTCCAACGCAAGGCGGTACAGGCGGCTGTTGCCCAAATCCGCCAGGAATAACGCGTGCCCCACAGACTGCACCCAGTGGGCGTTGGCCCCTGCGGGCTGGAATTGCCACAAAATGCGAGTCAGGGCACTATCCACAGCAAAATACAGGCCGTTTTCAAAGCAGCTGCCGTAAATCACATCGCCGCAGGCATACAGATGGCACAAGCCGCGGCCGGTAGGAATTTCAATGCGGGCAATCTCGCGCAGGGTCGTGCCGTCCAGCACATAGGCGGTCACATCCGCGCCATCCCCGCGTTCCGATGCGGCATAAATCCAACCATTTTGCCCCCGGCAGCAAAAGCTGGGGGCACGGCCATGCCGCAGGGTAGATAAAGTTTCCAGCGTTCCGTCCGCTGTTAAGCGGCACACCGCCAGATCATCGCACCCCGGCGCACCATAGCCGGAAAATAAAAGAGTGTGGGCCATTGGGAACCTCCGGGAAAAGTTAGGAGTCAGGAAGCAGGGGGAGAAGTTAGAACAATTAGGAATGAGAAAGTAGAAAGTAGGAATTGGTAGGGTGAGAGGTAAGAGAAAGAAGATGATGGACAATAAAAATTATCTGTGGGGAACAGTTTATCTCCAGTCTAAGAGCTGCCTTCGGGCCAATTCGGCGGGGTCGGGTGACCCCGCCCTACCTCAAATTCCTAATTAACTCCTAACTCCTCCTTCCCACCTCTTACCTAGTTTCAGCAGTCCATATCATGTGCCTTAATGCTTGTTCCGCCGTCGGAAAGCAGGGTCTGGCCGGTAATGTTGGCGCTCATATTGCTGGCAAAAAACAGGGCTGTGTTGGCAATATCCTGCATGCGGCCAGGCTCCAAAGGCTGGCAGCGGTGCAGGGCAGCGTCCAACTGCTTTTTGCCGGCATCGTCCAGCTTGTCCATGTCATCATACATCACATCGCTGATGACCACGCCGGGGCAGATAGTGTTCACCCGGATGTTATCCTTGGCGTAATCCAGTGCCATCACGCGGGCTGCGGCATTCATTGCGCCCTTGGTACCGGCGTACAGCATGTTGGTGGGCTGGCTCATCAGGCTGTGAATGGACGAAATGTTGATGATGCTGCCGCCCCCGCGCGCCTGCATGGTGGGGATAACTTTGCGCGCGCAGCGCACGCCGCTGAGATAGTTCGTTTCCAACAGGCGGAACATATCCTCATCTTTGTATTCCGCTGCAGGACAGTGGCAGTTGACGCCAACGGTAGAAACCAGAATGTCAAAGCCGCCGCTGTCCTTTACGGCAGCATCCACAAAGGCTTCGGTCTGGTCGGCTTTGGCCAGGTCTACCACATAGCCGCGGCAGCCGGGGCGGATGAGCTGCAATTCTTTTTCTGTGGTGCGCACATATTCTTCGTTGCGGCCACCGAAATAGACGTCCGCCCCCTGGCGCGCAAACAGCAGGGCAATGCTTTTGCCAATGCCGCGGGCAGCGGTGGTGATGAGCACATTTTTTCCCGCCAGCATCTGGTTATAATCGGGGATCGTGCTCAGGTAAAGCGAAATATCTCTCATATCAGCACCTCTTTTTTCTGGCCGGGCGCGCCATAGCGCTCAATGTCAAACTGCTGGTACAGCTCATCAATGGCGGCTTCGTCACCGGCGGCGGCACGCAGTTCCACGCTCCAGTCCAGCCCGCGATACTTGGCCGCGGCGGGGTTGGTATCAATAAAGTTCAGCAGGGCCTGCATCATCTGGTCGTTCCACACCACGGCGTCCACATCGGCGGTGGTGTAGATACCGGCTTCCAGCTTGGGGAATGCGTACAGGTCGCGCACCTGAGATTTGTAGGCGTGCTCAATGACGTAATCTACCATATGGCTGGGCACAAACAGAATGCCGTTCTTGGTGCCGATAACGATATCGCCCGGCAGGCAGATGGCCGCGCCGATGCGGCAGGGGCCGTTGAACGCCGTGATCTGGCAGTCCCGGATGGGGGTGGGGTCTACGCCGCGATAGAACACCTGCACATCAATGTTCTGCATCTGTTCCAAATCGCGCACGCCGCCCCACACCACCACGCCACCGTTTTTGGTGCGGGCCTTGACCGCAGTGGTCAGGTTGCCGCCCACAAAGGTGCCGCGCAGGATCTTATCATACAGGTCGCACACAACAACATCGCTTTCTTCCAAGCTGTCGATCACCCACTGGTTGCAGTCGCCTTTCCAGCCACGGCTGCGGGCTACATTGAACACATGCTGGCGCAGGTCCGGGCGCTGGGGCATAAAGCAGCAGGTCACAGCACGGCCGTACAGCTTTTTGTCCGGGTGCAGAGGTTTCAAATCACCCTGGAACTGGAACCGGTATCCGCAGGAGTACAGCGGCTGCCAGATTTCTTCCTGGGTCAGGTTTTTCAGGATCTCTATTTTTTCATCACTCACGCGGGGGCGGCCATTGGGGTAGCGTTCGCCGGTCCACTCTGCCGTCATGGCAATGATCTGGTCGCGGTCATTCAGCAGCATAATTTCCTCACTTCCACAGCGTCCAGCTGCGCGTTGTGCCGGGGGCTGTCCAATAGGGGGCGGGGGCGTTCTGCCAATCCGGCATGCTGCGGGCTTCGGGGTCAAACACCACTTCGCCCTCACGCAGGGTGGCAACGCACTCCAGTTTGCCCTCGCCGGTCAGGCGGGCACCGCCGCAGTCCATGTAGCCGAACTTACCTTCGCGGTTGCGCAGCACAGCGATATCTGCGCAGGCACCCACATCCAGCGTGCCCAGTTCGGGGTGGTGGATACTCAGCGCCGGGGCACGGGTTACGCGGTACAGCACATCCTGCAGCGGCATGCCCATGGCCAGGAACTTACTGGCAACATACAACAGGTCAATGGCGGGGCCGGTCACGTTCTGGTGGTGCAGGTCGGTGGAGATGGTATCCGGCCAGAAGCCCTGGTTGAAGCAGCCGACCGCCTGGCGGAACCAGAAGCTGCCGGAACCGTGGCCCACATCAAAGTGAACGCCGCGCTCCCGTTCGGCCAGCATATAGGGCTGCATCCTGCCGTTTTCGTCCATCAGGGGGAACTGCTGCGCAAACACATGGGTGTGTACATCGCCTGGGCGCAGGCGGGCCAGGATGTCCGGGTAGCTGCGTTCCGGCACAATGGGAATGCTGTCCACCATCACGATCTTTCCGCTCATGGAAGCTGCCTTGATAGCGCCGTCAATGGAAGCCCAGATGGGGTGGTCAGCATCCTCGTGCTTCGCCCAATAGTGGGCACTCTTGACGCCGACAATGACATCCGACCAGGTGTTGGCAACGGCGGCGGTGATTTCGGGGTTGATGTCAGCCACAGCCTGCTCTGACGGGGGATAGTGCATCCCCTTGGCGGCCATATCAATAAAGGCGAGAACACGCACCTTGGTGGCGTCGATAACGTTTTCCTTGAAGTCGCCAAAGTTGCGCCAGCCGGTGGTACCGGCGTCCACCGCAGTGGTAACACCGGCGCGGAACATGTATTCTTCCGCGTTGATGGTGCGCAGAGAATCCGGCATCTGGTAGGGGAACACCGGGTAGACATGGCAGTGCATGTCGATCAGACCTGGGGATACGATCAGACCGGTCACTTCCATCACGGTCTCGGCATCCGCCGCGTTCAGGTTTTTGCCGCGGGCAGCAATTTTGCCATCCTTAATGGCAAGGTCACAAAGGTTCCATAGTTCCGGCGCAGGGGTCGTACAACGTGCCGCCCTGCAGAATAAGATCATACGCAGACATCCTGATTCCCTCCCAAGGTATTGCGGTAGCGGTCCGCAAGTACAAAAATCATTTCAACTTCAACGGGGATATTGTGGTTGGGCATGTTGTGGGTGCCCATAATGGTGCGGGTGTGGTAGCCGCGCTCCTGCAAAATTTCCATGCAGGTATCGGAAAAGCCATCCACCACTTTTTCGGGTTGGGTAAAACCTTCGCCGCAGTTCACCAGCGCGGTGGCGCGCACCAGGTGGTGGATGCAGTCCAGGCTGCCGTACCGCTGCTGCACAGCACGCAGCAGGGTTTTTGGCACATTCTGCTGCGGCGTTATAGCCATCTTCCAGCGTAAGATCTGTGCCAACGCGGCCACGGTACAACGGTTCATAGGTGTTGATATCTTCCGGCCCGTGGCCGGAAACATACACAATGCCGTCAACTTCCCGGATGGGAACCAGCGCTTTGTAATGCGCAAAGCGGACCGGCTCGCACAGGGGGTAATTCGCCACAGCCATGTTCTGTGCCCTCCTTTAACGGCGTATTTTAACAATGGCGTCCACGCTGACCGGCATATTGCCCGGTAGAACGTAAGCGCCCATGGCCGCACGGGCATGCTGCCCGCGGTGGCCGAAGATCTCTACCATCAGGTCGGAGTAACCGTTCATGACGGCAGGCATGTTGTAAAAGTCCCCGGCGCTGTTGACAAGGCCCAGCGCCTTGACAAAGTAATCCACGCGGTCCAGGCTGCCAATATAGGCCTGGATGGTGCGCAGCATGTTCAGCCCGCACAGGCGCGCGGCCTGGTATGCGGCGGCTTCGTCAATTTCAGCGCCCACACGGCCGACATAAACGGGGGTACCGTTTTTGTCCACCGGGTAATGAGCAGAAATGTACAGCATATCGCCCGCCAAAACGGCTTCCACGGCGCCTTTGCCGCGCCAATCGGTCTGCTGCAGGGTAATGCCCAGCTGTTCCATACGTTGTTCCGTAACACCCATGGTTCACAGTTCCTCCTTGATTTGCTGCATACAGGTGGTCAGCGTTTCGCACACGGTTTTGACCTGTGCAGGCGTGACCATCAACGGGTTGAGTAGAATCCGGTTGCCCGGCTCCGCACCGATGTAAATGCCGTTGGCACGCATTTTGTCTGCCAAATCTTTGGCGCTGCCATATGGCATTACGGCATAGGTGCGGGCCATAACCTGGCCGACAGGGCCTTCCTGCGTGCGGGTGATCTGGATAAAGCCGCAGTCCCGCAGGGTTCGCTCAAAAGCGGCGCAGCGGCGGTTCAGGGTGCGCATCAGGGTGGCTTCGTCCCGCTGGAGATAAAGCTGCACGGCTTTGTACAACCCAACGATTGATTCGCGCGAGGTCTTGCACCCGCGGCAGACGCCATCCGTGGGGGGACCCCAGCGGCGGCAGCGGTCGATCCATTCCTTTTTTCCCACGATCAAACCGGAATCCTGCGGGCCGCGCATGGTTTTGCCGCCGCTGAAAATAACCAGGTCGGCCCCCATGCCGGTGAACTTCCAAAGGTTTTCGGCGGGCGGGTTTTGGGCAGCAGCATCCACGATTACGGGCACCCCATGGCGGTGGGCCACCTCCACCATTGTTTCCAGCGGCAGAGAGGCATCGCGCCCAAAAAAGATGACATAAAACACGGCAGCCGTTGCCGGGGTAATGGCTGCTTCCAGCTCTTCCACAGTCGGAGCGGTGTCCGCTGTACCGATATAGCGCATTTTTGCGCCGACAGCTGAGCAGCCGCGGTCATACATGTTGCGCTGAGCGGCCTGCATGACAACCTCGTACCGCGGGCTGGTGATCTCCGGCAGGGTATGGAAAATTTTTTCATCGTCCCGCGCCAGGGCGGCAGCGGTGGCAACCATCATGCCTCCCGCCGCGCCGTTGGAAATATAAGCACCTTCGTTATGGGTCAGTTTTGCCAGGGCATCGCCGGTTTTGGCCTGAACTTCGGCCAGTTCCACACAGCTGGATGCAATCTCCCGCATGGCCCGCAGGCTGGCCGCAGGCATGCAGCTGGCACCATAAGTGGTAAACGTATCCTGCGCGTTGATATAGCGGTGCAGGCCAAGTTCTTCAAAAATATCCATGGTTTTATCCTCGTGGCAGGGGGATCATTCCTCCGCGGGCTTGTTTTCGTCTGCAAACGGGTTTTCGCTCACCCAGGAGCGTTCTTCGTCCGGGTCGGCGGTTTCAGAGAAGCTGGCGAACACATCAATGACTTCCTTCACGATCTCTTCGCTTTCCACCAGGCCATCTTTCAGCGGCAGAATGTGCAGGATCTTCCAAGCGTTCTGGGCGGCCTGCCACAGCGGCAGGTGGATGGCTTCGCATTCATCGGTCACAGGGTAGCCAACTTCGATCCAATGCTGTTCCACCACTTTGTAGGCGGCTTCCAGCAGGTCGTCCACTTCCTTGGGGGAGGTAGCGCCGCCGTCATCCAGCAGACCGCGCAGGGTATCCACACAGGCATTGATGCGCGGATGGTAATAATAGCAGATCAGTTCGTGGAAATCCTGGCTGTTGTAGTCCGGCAGGTTGGGAATACTCTTGACAAACGTGGTGCCAAGGTCACGCATCCAGGCGCGGAACTCTTCTTTAGGGATGTAGGTATCCTCGCTGGCAACATTAGGGTCACAGGGGCGGCCCTGCAGCCAGCGCACAATGTGTTCTACATACATCTTGGTGTTGGCGCTGGTCATCACTTCCAGCTGGGTCAACAGCTGTTCCATCATCGTGGCGTGCAGCTCAAAGGTCTCGTGCAGATTTTTCGCAGTTTTGCGGCGCAGGAACAGCTCCAACAGGCAGCGCAGGTGCATGTTAAAGTTTTCGGTAATGTACTGGCGCATCACATCGTACATATCCTGGCCGATGGCGTCGGTCTTTTTGTCATCGGGTAGGGCGGTCATGGTGGTCATATAATCGTTTAGCAGATCCACGACCTGCTGGGTCTCACTCAGCGGAACCTGGCGGCGCTGGGGGCGCACCAGGTAGCAGCGCTTCTGGTAACGTGCGTGGGAACTGTCGCGGTCATCACAATAGACAGCCTGTTCCAGCGTTTTCATGGCTTTTACGCCAATTTCGGGTGCCAGACCGCCGTAACGGCGCTTGGCGGAATCTTCCAAAAAACTCTGGACGGTAATATCTTTGGGGTTCCATGCCAGCTGGAAGATCAAATCAAAGAAGTGCAGGCTGACACCGCACAGCTCGGTGCAGTTGCCAAAGCCGTCGCCGTGTTCCACAATGCTGGGGTCGGTCATCTCCTTAGCGGCTTCAATGTGGCGGGCAAAATCACCGTGCATGTGGTCATCGCCGCCAAATTCGTTCAGCGGCTCCAGCACATAGCGGGCCTTGCGCAGCGGGCTGTAGTTGGCATCGCGGTACATCGGGTCACGGAAGGTGGCATCGGTCTCCTTGCGGTTGGGCCACAGATCCAGCATGTACACTTCATCCGGCATGGAATCCACAAAGCGCTGCATCACGCCGGGCATCGTCCAAATGCAGGGCGGGGTGTTGGCGCGCACGCCCCATCCGTCAAAGAAAACACGGGCTTCGGGCACCAGCTCATGCACAGCTTCATAGGTGTACTTGGAATAGTTGACGCTGATGTTGATGTAATCATCTATGGTGGTGGAAATATGGCTTTCGCACGGGGGAGAGGCCACAAAGTTGTGCACCGGGCCGTATTCTTCGATCCAGACTTTGACGAAGGTCTGGAAGAAAGTCTTGAACATGGGATCTTCAGGGTACAGGCAGGGCTTGGTCTGGGGGGCGGCGTTGTCGTCCTTGACCCACTCGCTGCCAAAGTAGCGGGCATTGGGATAAAGCTTGTGGAAGTCCTGCGTCATCTCATCCGGCGGCAGGGTGACCATAATGTCAATGCCCAGGGCCTGTGCATATTCAATGGTATCGCGGATTATATCGCGGCGGGCGATATCTTCGGGTTTGATCTCGATGCCCGGCACGCCCAGCTTAATGAAAGTCATCTTGCGGGCATAGCTGTTCCAGCTGTACAGCCGGTAAGAGTTGATCTTGTTGCGGGCGTATTTGTCCAGTTCTTCGCGGCGCTCGGCTTCGTTCAGGAAAGCGCCGTGGTTATATACCCACTGGCCAATAGTATGGCGGAACTTGAATGCGGAGCGCTCCACGATGGTCAGGTTATCAGGCACGGTCATATCGGGGTTTGCTTCATACACATCGCGGTCCCAGTAAAAACCGACATGGAAGACGGTCTGCAGCAGGTGGCAGACGCTGTAATAGACCGAGCGGTCATTGGAACCGCTGAGCACCAGAACCTCACCGCGCTGGACAATGGCCAGGCAGTCGTTTTCGGTATCGCTCTCTGCGGGCAGGATACCGGGGTTTTGGTCAGCAAAGTTCTTGACCAAGTCGCTGGTAGAGGGGCGGCCAATGAGAATGCGGTTGCCGGTCACAGCCATGGTCAGTGTTTCGTCCGCAATATTCAGGATCGTTCCGCTGAGTTTTTTTTGACCATAAGTCACGCAGCTACTTCTGCCGCATGGCGGTCCAGCCAGGTAGCACGGCGGCCACGATGATGGTGCTGGCGGGAACAGCGTTGATGGTAAGGTTAAACATAGGGGAAACCTCCGATTAAGTTAGTAGGTAGGAAGTAGGCGTTAGGAGTTGATGGAAATTAGGAATTAGAAGTTAGCAGCTATTCCCCATATTTTCTTTACCGGCTGAACGGTATCTCCCGGAACGCGTCCGGGCGGTGGAAATCAGGGTGAGGGGAATGGGGAGAAGACCAACAGGCGTAACGTTCCTGCGGCGGGCCGGAACACTGGTAAAAATTGCCCACAGGGTTTTGCGGCAGAGCGGGGGCTGCGGGGCCGTATATCTGCTGCAAAAATGCAAAAGGTACTTCCAGCTCCACGCCCCACATATCCGGCAGCTGCCAGGCATGTACCTGCGGGTAATGCGGCACTGCCAGGTTGACAAAGCTGCGGTGGGCGCGGTCGGGGCCTTTTTGCAGTAACAGTGTTCCGGCGGCATTCATCTCAAAATTCAGGTAATCGCGGGTAAAATCGGGGTAAGGGTTCAAAAATACTTCCAGGCAGCTGTCCAAGCAGACCAGACTGTTTGGTTTGGTCATCGTTACACGGGGGTGCTTTTCGCAGCACCATAGGCGGAATTTCAGGCCGCTTCCCGTCAGCTTTGCTTCGGCAAAGGCTTCGGGGCAAAAGATGCCGCCCCAGGGGTATTTGGTAATGGGTACATACATGATATCAGCCCTTCACGCTGCCAACCACGATACCCTTGGTGTAATACTTCTGCAGGAAGGGATACACGCACATGATGGGCAGTGCAGCCAGGAAGATCTGCGCGGCTTCGATGGTTTTTTCACTGACCTTTGCCATGCGGATCAACTGTTCGGGGGTCATCAGGGTTTCCACGTTGTTCTTGGATTCCATCAGGATGGTGGCCAGGTAGGTCTGCAGGGGGTACTTATCGGGGGTGTTCATGTACATGTAGCCGTCCATCCAGCAGTTCCAGTTGGCCACGGTAGCAAACAGAATGATAGTTGCCAGGGAGGGCATCGACATGGGCAGATATACGCGGAACAGAATTTGCAGCTGGTTGGCGCGTCAATAACGGCTGCGTCCTCAATTTCGGTCGGGATGCCGCGAAAAAGTTCATGATCAAGATCATGTAGCTTACGTTCATGGCTCCAGGCAGGGTCAGCGCCCAGATAGTGTTCATCAAACCCAGCTTGCTGATAACGATGTAGGTGGGGATGGTGCCGCGCCGAACAGCATGGTGATGACAAACAGCCAGGAGAAGAAGGTGCGGGCGTGGAAGCGGGAGTTGGCCTTGGAAAGCGGGTAGGCCGTCATCACGACCAGCAAAAATGTTGGCCGGTACGCCGATGAGAACACGGGTCAGGGTCACGCGCAGGGAGGTCCAGAACTGGCTGTCCTCCATAACATAGCGGTAAGCTTCCAGCGTAAAGCCGATGGGGTAGAAGGTAACATTGCCGGCAACGGCTTCAATGCGTTCCGAAAGCGAAAGCGCGATAACGTGCAGGATGGGCAGAATGCACACGATGACCAGCAGGAGAAGAAACACGCCGTTGACGTAGTTGAACAGGGTCATTTTTTTACGGTTCATAACAGAATGCTCCTTTCTGATCAGAATACCTGATAATCAAAGTGTTTGGAGGCAATGCGGTAGGAGATAACAACCAGAATGAACGAAACAACGGATTTCATCATACCAACTGCGGTAGAAAGCGACCATTGGTGGTTGACAAGGCCAAGGCGGTAAACCAGTGTATCAATGATATCGGAGCTCTTATAAACCATGGGATTGTACAGCAGCATGATCTGCTCCATACCAGCGCTGAGCACAGAACCGAGCGAAAGCACCAGCAGCATGACCACGATGGGGCGGATGGTGGGCAGGGTGATGTGCCAGATCTGCTGCCAGCGGTTAGCGCCGTCCAGTGCAGCGGATTCATTCAGCGCTGGGTCAACGCCTGTTATTGCCGCCAGGAATATGATCATGTTATAGCCCATATCTTTCCAGACGTCGGAGAGAATAATAATGATGGGGAACCAGGTGTTACTGCCCAGGAACATGATGGGATCAATGCCGATGCGGCCCAGCAATTC
>ENA-OQNA01000326-OQNA01000326.1-human-gut-metagenome-genome-assembly--contig:-NODE-326-length-13847-cov-4.155321_pt1 | contig 13847 bp, 10 predicted proteins | sample MGYA00242625_ERZ504872 | MGnify/ENA primary metagenome ERZ504872 (study PRJEB26092, sample SAMD00036425) | human gut metagenome | host: Homo sapiens | study: EMG produced TPA metagenomics assembly of...
GTTACCGTTACGGTCAATGGTGTGGACTATACCCTGAACCAGCTGGACCAGATGCGCCAGCAGGGAACCCCGCTGACCATGCAGGTTGGCGATACCATCTCTTTCAACGTGCTGTTCGGTTTGCAGGGCCGCGCTTATGACCCGAACGATGCCACACTGGTGGATGAGTCCAATTCGACCTATGTGACCTATACCCATGATACAACCATGCTGGATGGCACAACGGTGGCAGCAGGCAGCCAGGCAATCCTGGATGACTCCAGCCTGATGAAAGAAACACCACCAAGGGCAACAGCTACCTGCGTATGGATATCGGCTGGCTGCTGGATGCCTGCCCCGGCAACTATAATATCGAGTATACGGATGGCAACGTCAGCTTCTATCAGGGCGGCGAAAACAACCGCTATCTGTATGTTTACTTCCCGCACGGCATCGGCAATGATACCTATGCTGAGAACGGCTACTTTACCATTACCACAACCCTTTCCCGCACGATGGACAGCATTACCATCCCGGTACCCAACTATTTTTTTGGTTCTCGTACCAGCTGGATCGTGTACATTATGGTCAAGGAACATGTGGAAAACAGTTACTCCGGCAACATCAGCAGCTATGGCCGCATCACGGTCAAGAAAAAGTGGATTACCGATGACAGCAACCACGGCCCGGCCAGAATTGTGCTGACCTATACCCAGGATGGCCAGCAGCGCAGCGCCACCCGTACCATCACAGGGGATGGCACCGCTTACTTTGATATTCGCCAGGGCATGACCAACTGCAACATCAGCGAGGATATGACCGGCCTGGATGGCTATGTTTCCACCATGACCACCAGCGATGACGGCAAAACCTTTACCTTTACCAATGCCAAGCGGCAAAAGCTGATCGTGAGCAAAAAGTCCGCCACCGGCAGCGATGAACTGCCCGGCGCAAAACTGGTGGTTTACAGCGTAGGCTCCGATGGCACCCAGAGCGAGATCGACAGCTGGAAGACCGAAAGCACTCCGCACGAGATGCAGCTTTCGCCCGGCAACTACCTGCTGCGCGAAACTTACGCTCCGGCAGGCTATGCCATGACCAGCGATATTACCTTTACCATCAATTCGGATTTTACCGTTGCCGTAACTTCCAAATCCGGCAAGTTGGATGGCCAGACATTGACTGTTATTGACCAGCCACTGGAAGTCAAGCTTTCCAAGGTGGACCCCAACGGCAACTCTCTGGCAGGGGCTTCCATGACGCTGACGGATAAGAACACCGGCAAGCTGGTTCACAGCTGGGTTTCCGGTACAGAACCGGAAAAGCTGGTGATGACCGGCAACACCGGCGAAGTGCTGGTGGCAGGCTATACTTACATCATGCACGAGGAAAGCGCCCCGGAGGGCTATGCTCAGGCTGCGGATGTAGAGTTCTACTTTAACGGTGACGGCACCATCCCCAACTGTGGTTACCATCTGGTCAAGATGGTGGACCAGCCGAGCGCAACGCCGACACCGAGCAATCCTTCGGAGAAACCGGACAAAACGCCCAACCCGGGTAACCCCGGCGACGACCCGAATACGCCGGGTAACGCAATACCCAATGGCAATGGTGATACCCCCAAGATTAGCCCCACGGCCCCGCCGAATGTTCCGGCTTTTGCAAACGGTCAGTACGGGCTGCCCACCGGTGACAGCCCGGTGATGTGGATCTTCCTGGCGCTGGCAGTTGTATGTATTGGCGCGGCTGTTGGTGTGACCGTGGTGCGCAAAAAGAAGAAAACGGCGATGATGCCTCGCATTCCGACAGGGGGTAAGCATGAACAGACAAAATCCCTCTTATAGCGGGCAGCCCCGCCGCTCCACAGGCAGCAGTACCCACCACAAATCCAGCAGAAAGCAGTACACCATGTACCGTGAGCCGCCGGAGAAAGACCCCAAGCCGCGCCGTCGGCGCAGTACGGATGGCGTAACGGCAGCGCAGCTTTCCAAGTTTATTGTACCGGCGCTGCTGGCTGCCGCGGTGGTGTTCCTGCTATTGTTCTTCTGGCAGTGGACAAGCTACCAGAAAAGTGATGAAGAATACCAGACCCTGCGCACCCAGCTTGTCTGGATGGATACCAGCACCGGCGGCGATAACGCCCCGGCTTCCCGCCTGGACTTTACCGCGTTGAAAGAGCAGAACCCGGACGTTACCGCATGGCTCAGTGTGCCGGGGCTGGAACTTTCGCTGCCGGTGGTGCAGAAGGAAGATTCCAACTATTACCTGCGCCGCAGCTTTTCCGGCAGAAGCAGCAACGATGGCTGTCTGATCCGCCCTTCGTGGGATTCCACCAGCTGGGCGGACGGTCTGTGCCATGTGATCCATGGCCACAACATCCATAACGGCGCCATGTTCGGCAAGCTGGATGCTTACCGCAAGCAGGATTTTTACAGCGCAAACCCAACGTTTACCTTGTACACGCCGGATGGCGACTACCAGTGCCGCATCTTCTCGGCACACGATGCCAAATCGGACGACCCGTGCTATGCGCTGGATTACAGTGAGGGCGAAGATTACGATGCCTTTTTGCGGTATCTGAAAGAACTTTCGCTGTATGATACCGGCGTGGATGTTTCCAGCGGCAGCCATATCCTGACGCTTTCCACCTGCCGCTCCGCCTATGCTTCCAACAACCAGCGCTTTGTGGTACACGCCATCATGGAACCCATCAACCACGCACAGTAAGGTTGCGGGATAGCGAGACAAAAGCACCCAAAATTATAAGACAAATTTAGATAACCGCCCGTCTGTTTGGAATATGACATTCCGGCAGGCGGGCGGTTATTTTGGTTTTGTATTTGTATAGTATGAAAAGAGGGCAGAAACCCTGCCCAATTTGTAGGGAACGGTCAAGACCGCTCCCTACAGAGCAATAAAAAATATCATCTAAAACAACCAAGGCCCGCTGCATCCCAAAATCCTGTGCAACGGGCCTTGATCTTATTTTGTATGTAATACGAGATTAAAGTTTCTTCGGTTCCTTCTTTTCAAAGAAGGAATACAAACCCTCGTAAAAAATCACACTCTCACCATGTTGCGGGTGATCTCGGCCAGGGAATGTGCACCGCACATACTCATGGTGTCGGCCAGCTCACCGGCCAGCTTGTCCACATACACCTGAACACCCTCGGCACCGGCACCGTAAATGGCGTTCACAAAGGGGCGGGCAATCAATACGGCGTCTGCGCCAAGGGCCAACGCCTTAAATACATCCACACCCGTGCGGATGCCGCCATCCACCAGAATCTTGCAGCGGCCATTGACGGCCTCCGCAATTTCCGGCAGAACTTCTGCTGTGGCGGGCACCTGGTCCAGAACGCGCCCGCCGTGGTTGGAAATCACGATCGCCGAAGCACCGGCTTCCACCGCTTTCTGCGCGCCGCGTGCCGTCATGACGCCCTTGATGATGAACGGAACCTTGGCATCCGCAATAATGCCGCGCAGCTCCTCCACCGTTTTGCTGCCGGCGGGCGGATTCAGGTTCTTCAAAAACGGCAGACCGGCGGCGTCAATGTCCATGGCAACGGCAAACGCGCCGGTGGCACGCACCAGGGCCATCTTTTCTGCAATCGTCCCGGCATCCCAAGGCTTTACGGTTGGAATGCCAAACCCGGCATTGGCTTTTACCGCCTTGCAGGCACCCACCATAACCGCGGGATTGGTGCCGTCACCGGTGAAAGCCAGGATCCCGGCATCGTGGCAGGCGGGAACCAGAATATCATTGTACTCCAGGTCGGTGTACTTGGTGCCGTAATGCAGCTGCATGGCACCCACCGGCCCGGCAAAAACCGGGATGCGGTAACTGTGGCCGAACATTTCCAGCGTGGTGTCCGGCTCACCCGATTCGCAAATGGTGTCCATGTTCACCCGCACGTTCTGCCATGCGCTGTAATTGCGGATGGCAACATCACCCACGCCCTTGGCACCGGGACCCGGCACCGTGTTGCGGCAGGCACGCCCATCACACACAGGGCACGCTTTGCAGGGCCCCATCTGGCCACGCGCTGCAGTAAGTACTTCGTTATACGTCATGGTCGTTTGCTCCTTTGTGGCGGCAAAAGCCGCAGTGTTTGCTCACTGCCATTGTAGCCTATTTGCCGCAAACCCGCAAGTGCATTTTGCCCGCCGCACAGGGGGCTACCCAAATACCTGTTGGTGTGCTATGATATTAACATAACAAGGTTTAGCGCCAAATGCCCGTGCCTGCACGGAAAAATACTTATCCGTTGGGAAAGCCGAAAAAAGCAAAAAAATGGCCTGTTTTTGCAACGTGGCGGACTTTTTGAATTTCCGGTATCCCCAAAATGGATGTACAATAGAAAGGAATCGCTATGAAATTTTCAGAAATGAAGTACGAACGCCCGGACCTGGATAAGGTTCTGGCCCAGTGCGAAGAGTATGCCAAAAAGATGGCCGCTGCCCAGAGCGGCGAAGAACTGGTACAGCTTTACCGCGAAGAAAACGCCATGATGGCCCATTACCACACGGCATCCTGCCTGGCATCCATCCATTATACCCAGGATACCCGCGATGAATATTGGAGCGGGGAACAGGAATGGTTTGATGCAACCGGCCCGGCGGTCAGCAATGCAGCACGCAATGTTGCGGAGGCGATTCTTTCCAACCCGCACGCCAAAGCGCTGGAAGAAGCGTTCGGTACCCGCATTCTGCCCAGCCTGCGCAACCTGGTGCTGAGCATGGACGACCGGGTGATCGAACTGCAGAAAGAGGAAAATGCCCTGACCAGTGCTTACCAGAAATTGTACGGCGGTGCAATGGCGGAGCTGGACGGCAAACAGCTGACCATCCCGCAGCTGACGCTGTATAAGCAGAGCACTGACCCCGCCATGCGCCGTAAGGCTTACGAGGCGGAAGCCGTTTACTTTGACGCCCACCGCGCCGAGTTTGACGAGATCTATGATAAGATGGTCAAGAATCGCAACGAGCAGGCACGCATCCTGGGCTACAACGATTACAGCGAGCTGAGCTATATCCGCATGAACCGCATCGGTTACGGCCCGGCGGAGGTTGCCGCGTTCCGCCAGGAAGTGGTGGAGCAGGTGGTGCCCATGATCCAGAAGGCTCTGGCTCTGCGCAACAAGCGCACCGGCATTGAGAACCCCATGTTCTGGGACAGCACCATCAGCTTTGCGGACGGCAACCCCGTGCCGCACGGCAGCTATGACGAGCTGATGGCCGGTGCCCGCAAGATGTACCATGAGCTCAGCCACGAAACGGCAGAGTTCATCGACTTCATGCAGGATAACGAGATGTTCGACGTTCTCAGCCGCCCCGGCAAAATGAGCGGCGGTTATGAGGAAATGCTGCCCGATTACAAGACCCCCTTCATCTTTGCCAACTGGAACGGCACGGCGGGGGATGTGGATGTGCTGACCCATGAAGCAGGGCATGCGCTGGAAGGCTACCTGGCTGCCCGCAGCCCCAAGAACATCCCCGAAGATATCCAGTGCCCCGGTATGGAGAGCGCCGAGATCCACTCCATGAGCATGGAGTTCCTGACCGCCCCGTGGCATCACCTCTTCTTTAAGGAGGATACGGATAAATACGAGCTGCTGCACGCCGAGGACAGCTTTATCTTCCTGCCATACGGCTGCATGGTGGATGAATTCCAGCACATTATGTATCAGCAGCCAGATCTTACGCCGGATGAACGCAATGCCGTCTGGCTGGAGCTGGAAAAGAAATACCGCCCCTGGAACAAGTTCGGCGACCTGCCGTTCTATGGCCGCGGCGCAGGCTGGCAGCGCCAACTGCATATCTTTGAATGCCCGTTCTACTATATTGATTACTGCCTGGCAACCGCCATTGCCCTGCAGTTCTTTGTGGCCAGCCTGAAGGACCACAAGGACGCCTGGCAGCGCTATATGAAGCTGACCAACCTGGCCGGTATGGCAACCTATACCGAGCTGGCCGAAAGCGCCGGAATGAAAGCTCCCTTTACCAAGGGCAGCCTGACCGAGCTTTCCCGCGCGGTGGCGGATTGGATCGAGCAGCATCAGGTAAGCTAAAACAGAATAAGCATCACTTTTATGCCGCAGGCTGTGTGTCTGCGGCATTTTTGCTGCCATTTTTGAAGCAGTGGGAAAGAACCAGATAAAATATATTGACTGACATAATATTATATGATATATAATATATAGAACAAAATAATACCGGCAGAGCCGCCGCCACATGCAGCGGCACTGCCGGGCTAATACAACAGGGAAGGGGGGCCCCGAATGAGCTTTACCACAGGCGCGGCGCTGCTGGATGCCGTGGTGCTGGCGGTCGTATCGCGCGAGGAAGAAGGTACTTATGGCTACAAGATCACCCAGGAGATCAAGCAGGCGCTGGAATTGAGCGAATCGACACTGTACCCGGTGCTGCGGCGGCTGCAAAAAGATGGCTGCCTGACCATTTACGATGAACCGTTCAATGGCCGCAACCGCCGCTATTACAAAATTACCCCGCTGGGGCGGCAGCAGCTGGCAGGCTACAAGGCAGAGTGGAAAGTTTACGCCGCCAACATTGACCATATTTTTGGGGAGGATGCAAAATGACAAGGCAGGAATATATGCAGCAGCTGGCAGCTCTGCTGACCGCAATGCCGGAAGCCGAACGCCGGGATGCCCTGGATTATTACGAAGAATACTTTGATGCTGCAGGCCCCGAAAAAGAGGCCCATACCATCCAGGAACTGGGCAGCCCCCAGAATGTGGCGGAAAAGATATGGGAGGGTACCGGGGCACAGTCCGGCACGCCGATGCCGGATAACAGCATGCCAGAACAGGGCAGCAGACGCAGAAAAAGCCCGGTGTGGATTGTGCTGGCTATCCTTGCAATTTTGATTGTTGTGCTGCTGGTGTTCATCGGCTCTTTCAAAATTGTGACAAAATATCAGTACAGCATTGCAGAGAGCGCAACGGCAGAGGAGGTTCCCCCGCAGGAAACCACCGGGGAAGCCAATGGGGAAACCACCGGGGAAGCAACCGAAAATATGGACGAAAGCACGGATGAAAATACCGAAACAGCCATCACAAAGGAAAGTGCAAAAAGCGAAAGCACCAATCGGTTGGAAAGCAGCACGATGACGCTGGATGCAAAGCAGGCCCAAACGATGGTATTGGACCTGGACTGCGGCGAGATTGCTTTTGTGCGCAGCAATGCAGCGGATGAGATAACACTCCGGTTTGAAAATTTCTATTCCGACTGGCTGGAGCGTACCGTGGACGAGAGCGGCTTTAGCGTGCGGTACAAAATACCCAAAGGCTATATTTCCGGCAGTGACCCCACGCCCACGCTGAGCATCGCCCTGCCGGAGATAGAACTGGAACAGATAGAGCTGAATCTGAACCTGGGCAGCGCCGACCTTGGTACACTGAAAGCCAAAAGCATACAGGCAGACCTTGCCCTTGGCAGCCTGTATGCGGATGAGCTGCAAACCGGGCAGCTGGATGCAACGCTTGCCCTGGGCAGTGCAGAGCTTGGCACCGTGCAGGCAGAGCGCGTGACGATTGAAAACGCCCAGGGCGATGTGACGATCAGCCGCCTGGTGGGGGCCAGCCAGGTGCAGGTAACCGACCAGCTGGGCAATATTGCCCTGACCCTGGGGGAAAAGGCAGACGGTTACAGCGTGCAGGCTGCATGCGGCCTGGGCAGCATTACGGTAAGCGGCGCCAAGCAGGCAAGCCCTTACAGCGCCAACAGCAAAGCAGCCAACGCTGTGATTCTGGATGCCGCGCTGGGGGATATTACCCTGAACTTTGAGGAATGAGCGGGGAAAAGAGCATCACATGTGCGGCATGCCGGAACGCGTTTGGAGCCCGTTCCAAACGGCGGACGGGTGCCGATGTGCAAAATGTTTTGATTAGTCATACTCTTGCGCCTGGCCATGGTGCAGTTTATACAACTTTTGCCCAAAAGGCCAAAAAAAGATTTAATACAACAAATTTTGCATATTGTACGCGAATGTGGTACAATAACCAATAAGCAAATCAGGCAACGAAAAGGGTAAAGGAGAATTGCGAAATGGCGTATTATTTTAGTGAACCGTCCCGTACCTTCGGCGAGTATCTGCTCGTCCCCGGCTATTCCTCTTCGGAGTGCATCCCCACGGCTGTCAGCCTCAAAACCCCGCTGGTCAAGTACCGCAAGGGCGAAGAAGCCTGCCCCCTGACCATGAACATCCCCATGGTTTCGGCTATCATGCAGTCCGTTTCCGGTGAGAAGCTCGCCATTGCCCTTGCCAAGCAGGGCGGCGTTTCTTTCATTTACGGCTCCCAGTCCGTTCAGTCCGAGGCTGATATGGTTCGCCGTGTCAAGGCTTACAAAAAGGGCTTTGTCACCTCTGATTCCAACCTGCCGCCGGAGGCTACCCTGGCTGATGTGTTGGACCTGAAAACCCGTACCGGTCATTCCACCGTTGCCATCACGGCTGACGGCACCCCCCACGGCAAGCTGCTGGGCATTGTGGCATCCCGTGACTACCGCCTGTCCCGCATGAGCACCGATCTGAAAGTGACTGAGTTCATGACCCCGCTGGACAAGCTGGTTACCGCACCGGCCAACACCAGCCTGCATGACTGCAACGATATCATCTGGGATAACAAGATCAACTCTCTGCCGCTGGTAGACGAGCAGGGCAACCTGCAGTATATGGTTTTCCGCAAAGATTATGATTCCCACAAGGAACATGCCAATGAGCTGCTGGATGCCAACAAGAGCTATGTTGTCGGCGCCGGCATCAATACCCGCGACTATGCCGAGCGCGTGCCCGCCCTGGTGGATGCCGGCGTGGATGTGCTCTGCATCGACTCTTCCGAAGGTTACAGCGAATGGCAGTCCCGTACCATCGCCTGGATCCGTGAGCATTACGGCGACAAGGTAAAGGTCGGTGCAGGCAACGTGGTGGACCGCGAGGGCTTCCTGTTCCTGGCAAAAGCCGGTGCAGACTTTGTCAAGATCGGCATTGGCGGCGGCTCCATCTGCATCACCCGCGAAACCAAGGGCATTGGCCGCGGCCAGGCAACCGCCGTTATCGAGGTTGCCAAAGCCCGCGATGAATACTATGAGCAGACCGGCATCTATATCCCCATCTGCTCCGATGGCGGCATTGTGCATGACTACCACATCACCCTGGCATTGGCAATGGGCGCTGACTTTGTTATGCTGGGCCGTTACTTTGCCCGCTTTGATGAATCCCCCACGAACAAGCTGCGCGTTGGCGGCAACTATGTGAAGGAATACTGGGGCGAAGGTTCCAACCGTGCCCGCAACTGGCAGCGCTATGACCTTGGCGGTGCCCAGAAGCTGAGCTTTGAGGAGGGCGTTGATTCTTACGTTCCGTATGCCGGCCCGCTGGCCGATGGCGTGCAGACCACGCTGTACAAGGTGCGTTCCACCATGTGCAACTGTGGTGCGCTGTCCATCCCGGAACTGCAGCAGAAAGCCCGCCTGACGGTCGTTTCTTCCACCTCCATTGTGGAAGGCGGCAGCCATGACGTTATCCTGAAAAACAACCCGAACAACGTTTAAGCTGTTCCGGGTTGGGGAACCACGGCCAGCAGAATTTGCGCTTGCAATCTGATAGGATTTGTGGTATTATAACCAACATGAGATGCAAAGGGGCAGCTACCAATACAGCTGCCCTTTTTTGCACTTTTGCGGGTTCAGGCGGTAACATTGTGCGTTTTAACCGCCTGGGGCCGGGGGTTCAGCCCCAAAACAATCAGGGGCGCGGCAGAATGGCTGCGCCAATGTAAGAGAGGGAAAGAATTATGAAAAAATTTGCCTGCGCTGCGCTGAGCACTGCACTGCTGGCCAGCATGCTGGCTGCCTGCGGCAGCTCCGCATCCACCACCCCGGCGGCTTCCTCCGCTGATACATCCTCCGATACCGGGGCATCTTCCACCGAAGCTGCCGCTTCCACCGGGGCTGCAGCAGATGGTTCGCTGCACGTTGCTATGAACACCGATATCCAGACGATGGATGTGCACAAGACCAACAACGACTACATGGTGCCGCTGAATATCTTTGACCGCCTGTTTGAGATCAAAACCAATGCGGACGGCTCCACTGAGCTGGAGAAGAGCCTGGTGGAAGACTACACCGTTTCGGACGACGGCCTGACCTATGATTTCACCCTGCGCAGCGGTGTTACGTTCTCTGACGGCACCCCGCTGACCGCCAACGATGTCAAGTATACCTTTACCCGTATGCTGGCCCTGCCGGACAGCGTGCAGACGGATTATGGCTCTGCCATTGCCGGTGCGGAAGCTGTGATGGATGGCACCGCCACCGACCTGGAAGGCATTCAGGTGATTGATGACACCCACTTTACCATTACCCTGTCGGAGCCGTTTGCCGGTTTCCTGTATGAGCTGGCAACCGCCTCCTGCTCCATCATGAGCGAGAAGAACGTGGAGGAAGCAGGCGACCAGTTTGGTATGGACTGCTCCAAGACCATCGGCTCTGGCCCGTATGTGGTCACCAGCTGGACCCGCGACAGTAGCATTGTGCTGGATGCCAACCCCAACTACTGGGGCGAAAAGCCCAGCGTGCAGCATGTGGAAATTTCCATCGTGCCGGATTCTTCCACCATGAGCATGATGTTCCAGAACGGTGAGCTGGATATCCTGGACTGCGATTACATTGACGCTGCCGTTGTCAACTCTACCTACAAGACCCAGTATGCCGATGATATCGTAACCTCCAACCGTCTGGGCACCACCTACATGGCTCTGAACGAGAATGTGGAGCCGCTGAACGATGTCAAGGTCCGCAAGGCCATCCAGATGGCCATTGACCGCCAGACCATCCTGGATACCGTGTATAACGGCGATGGCAGCCTGGTGGACGGCATTTACCCCAAAGGCCTGATCGGCTACACCGAGGACAACGAGGGTTGGCTGAAGTACGACCCCGAACAGGCCAAGAGCCTGCTGGCCGAAGCCGGTTACGCGGATGGCTTTACCATGGAGATTGCTGCCGATAACTCCAGCAGCGATTCCACTCTGCTGGTCATCCAGATCGTGCAGCAGTACCTGCAGCAGATCGGGATTAACGCCGAGATCAAGAGCTATGACCCCGCCAGCTGGCTGGATCTGCGCAAGAGCGGCGATATGGTCAGCTTTGTCAGCTCCTGGACGGCCGACTATAACGACCCGGATAACTTCATTTACACGTTCTTCGGTACCCCCGAAAAGAGCAATGTGCGCAGCCTGAACTACTTTAACACCGACGTTATGAGCCGTGTTGCTGCCGCCCGCGGCATTGTGGACGACACCGAACGCCTGACCGAGTACGCCGCGCTGGAAAAGCAGATCGTGGAAGAGGACGCTGCATGGGTACCCATGTTCAGCCGTTCCCACCTGTTTGTTAAGGGCGACCGGATCGCTTCCTTCACCCCGCACTGGGCCGGTTATAACGATACCCAGTATATCAACGTTACCTTGAAGTAATTTTTGGACAAAAAAAGTTACAAATAATGCAATGCAGGCTGCGACCACAGGTTGCAGCCTGCATTTTTTATGTTATAATTTTAATGCTTGTATATTTTACAGCATAAAAGTGTAAAAATATACAGCCGCTCAAACAGACTGTCCATAAGGTAAAACTGCATTCTGCCTGGCAGGGACCGTAGGGGCGCACATTGTGCGCCCACGAACCTGAAAACTTAGGGCAACACCGCACAATTCCCGCCTTGCGGCTTAAGCACCGCTCCGGCAGCTGCGGCACGGCATCTGCGTTGCCAAAATGCTCGATAAGACTCCAGTATTATCTGCGCTTTTGGCTTGGCATCTGCCGCACCTCGCTCGCCGTATCGGCACTTAGAATTATGCGGTATTGCCTTAGCGCTTTTTATAAAAGCGCTGTGCCGAAGCAACGCCTGCGGGGAAAATGATATTCACCTGCACAGAGCATGGTTTTAACCGATTGGCAGTTTGGAAACAGCGGCTGTGAGGGACAAAAGGGGAGTGACTCCGTGTGAAAAGCGTGATAAAGCGCATTTTGGGCACCATTCCGGTGCTGATCGGCGTGGTACTGCTCATCTTCATCATGCTGCGCATTGTTCCCGGCAATGCGGCGGCTATGCTGCTGGGTGAACATGTGGACCAGGCCACCATTGACCGCCTGACTGAAGTGATGGGGCTGGATAAGCCGGTGATCGTGCAGTTCTTTGACTATCTGGCCGGGGCGATCCATGGGGACCTGGGCATCAGTTATAAATATAACCGCGCTGTTACCGATATGATCATAGAGGCGTTCCCCTACACGCTGGAACTGGCCCTGCTGGCGGCGCTGTTCGCCTGGGTGCTGGGCCTTGGCACCGGTATTATAGCAGCCATCAGGCAGAACAGCCTTGTGGACCACCTGTTCATGGGCGTTTCGCTGGCTGGCGTTTCCATGCCTATTTTCATGGTGGCGCTGCTGCTGCAATACCTGTTTGCCTTCAAAATCAAGGCATTCCCGCTTACGCTGGATGGTACCTTCCTTTCCATGATTCTGCCCGCCATTGCCCTGGGCTGGAACAGCGCAGGCAGCATTGCCCGTATGACGCGCTCCAGCCTGCTGGAAGTGATGCAGGCGGATTATATTGATACCGCCCGTGCCAAAGGCCTGCGCAAGCAGGCGGTCATTCTGGGCCATGCGCTCAAAAACTCCATGCTGCCGGTCATTACCATGATGGCATTGCAGTTCTCCGGCATGCTGTCCGGCGCGGTTATCACCGAGAGCATTTTTGCCATTCCCGGCATCGGCCGCCTTGCCACCACAGCAATCCAGAACCGTGATATGCCGGTGCTGCAGGGAACCGTGCTGTTTACCACCGTGCTGGTCATTGCAGGCAACCTGATTGCGGACCTGCTGTATTCTGTGCTGGACCCGCGCATCAGAAAGGAGGCATAAGCCATGGCAGACGAAATGTTGAAAAATGCCCAGCCGCAGGAACTGGAAAGCCAGATCGGCGAAGAGGACGGCCTGAAAGAACAGTTGCTGCGCATGTGCCGCCAGAACAAGCTGGCTGCCTTTTCGGCTGTGCTGATTCTGGTTGTCATCCTGATGGCTATTTTTGCTCCCGTTCTGGCCCCCTATGGTGAGGCTGAGCAGGACCTGATCAGCCGTTTGCAGGGCCCCAGCGCTGCCCATTGGTTTGGCACGGATGAACTGGGCCGCGATGTGTTCTCCCGTATTCTGTATGGCTCGCGCCTCTCGCTTACCATCGGTATTCTGCCCAGCATCATCTCGCTGGTGGTGGGCATCTTCTTTGGCCTGCTGGCCGGTTACTTTGGCGGCTGGGTGGATTATGTCATCATGCGCCTGGCGGATATCATGCTGTCCATCCCGTCCCTGCTGCTGGCCATGGTGGTTATGTACACCCTGGGCCAGTCCACCGTCAATCTGTTTATCGCGCTTTCCCTCACCAGCTGGGCCAGTGTGGCCCGCGTGGTGCGCAGCCAGACCCTGAGCCTGAAGGAGAGCGAATATGTTGAGGCTGCCCGTTTGATCGGCGTCAGCAACGGCAAAATCATGCTCAAGCATATCCTGCCCAACTGCATTCCCTCATTGATCGTTCTGTTTACCCTGAATGTTCCCTCTGAGCGACAGACCGGCTCGGGTCAGGTCGCCGAAGTCGCGCGTGCGGCGCGGAGCGATGTCGTCGATGTATGGTCCGGAATCGTTGCTGTCGTCGGTTGCCGGGCTGTCCGGTCGCTGACAGCAAAACTGGCCGACGGCCGTCACCAGAGGCGATCGGCCGGTCGGTAGTGGAGGAGGCCGCCTTGTCCGGGCGATCTTCCGTAGTGGACTGATCCTGTTCAGTAGTCATG
>ENA-OQNA01000327-OQNA01000327.1-human-gut-metagenome-genome-assembly--contig:-NODE-327-length-13837-cov-4.223705_pt1 | contig 13837 bp, 12 predicted proteins | sample MGYA00242625_ERZ504872 | MGnify/ENA primary metagenome ERZ504872 (study PRJEB26092, sample SAMD00036425) | human gut metagenome | host: Homo sapiens | study: EMG produced TPA metagenomics assembly of...
AGCGCGTTGCCGTGGCCCGCGCCCTGGCCCATGGCCCCAAGCTGATCATTGCGGACGAGCCTACCGGCAACATTGACCCCGAAATGAGCATGGATATCATGCAGCTGTTCGAGGCCATCAATAAAGTGCATATCACTGTTGTGGTTGTTACCCATGAGCATGAGCTGGTGCACAAGCTGGCCGCCAAGTATAACAACCGAATCATCACGCTGGCCAACGGGCATGTGGCATCTGATACCGCCACCCCGAAGTGGCGCAGGAGTACGAAGAATGGCTTGCTGCCCGCCAGAACGATGATGAATACGAGTATGAGGATTAAGGAGGGGTAGACCATGCGTTTTTCCAGTTTTACCTACCTCGTGGGGCAGGGCCTGCATAACCTCAAGGCAAACAAAATGATGACGCTTGCCTCTATGGGCGTGTTGATCGTCTGTATGATTTTGGTTGGCGCAGCATTTTTGTTCGGCGCTAATATTGATTCCATGGTGTCCTATATCGGTGAGCAGAACGAAACGGTTGCGTTCATCAATGATGACGCTGATACCGCCGCCGTGGAGGAAGCCATCCGCAGCATTCCGCATGTGGCTGGGGTGGAGTTCATCTCCAAAGACCAGATGCTGGACGAGTACAGCCAGCGCCTGGAAGGCTACACCAACCTGAAAGAGATGTTCCAGAACGATAACCCGCTGCTGGCCAACTATGTGGTGCGTGCCGATGACCCGGCCAACATCTCCAGCGTGGCCGCAGCATTACAGAATGTGGACGGCGTGCGCGCGGTCAACTCGCCGCAGGCCATGTCAGATCTGTTTGTTTCGCTGCAAAAGGCGGTTACTTATGTCTGCTATGGCCTGGTCATCGTGCTGGCCATCGTCAGCGTGGTGGTCATCAGCAACACCATCAAAATTACCGTGTTCAACCGCCGCAAGGAGATTGGCATTATGAAGCTGGTTGGTGCAACCAACGGCTTTATCCGGTTCCCGTTCTTTGTGGAGGGTGTTACCTCCGGCCTGATCTCCGCGCTGATCGCTTCCGCCATTGTGTGCGGCGGATACTATGCCGTGTATGAATGGTACGGCAAGAACCCCACCAACCTGACGGCAATGTTTGGCGGCACACTGCTGCCGCTGCAGGACCTGTGGTATTATGTTGTGCTGGGCTTTATGCTGTTTGGCTTTGTGCTGTGCGGCATTGGCACTGCAACCAGCATCCGCAAACATCTGCAGGTCTGAGCACCCGGCGCTTGCCTTGAGCTTTTTGAACCGCCAAAACCCGTTTTACCCGCATCCCACCAAAGGGGGAAAGTTGAAAATGTCCATTGCCATCCGCCGCAATGTGCGGCGCGCAGGGGCTGCGCTGATGGCTGCCGTGGTTGCCGCGGCGCTGTGCCTGAATGCTGCCATGCCGGCCCATGCCGATGATAAGCAAAAAGAGCTGGAAAACAAAAAGAACGAGCTGCAGTCGGAACTGGACCAGATCCGCCAGCAGCTGAAAGACGTTGCCAGCGATAAAGCCGAAGCCGAGCAGCAAAAACAGCTGCTTGTGCAGGAGAAAAACACCATCAAGGGCCAGATCAATGCGCTGAATGGCCAAATTGATGATATCAGCGCACAGATTGTGGAAAAAGAACAGCAGATCACCGATAAGCAGGCTGAAATTGACCAGAAGCAGGCAGAATACGATGACCGCTGGGCAAAATATAAAGAGCAGGTCGTCAGTATGCAGATGCTGGACCAGGGCGGCGGTATTGCGCTGCTTTCCACGGCGGAAAACATTTATCAGCTGCTGACCTTTGACCAGGTGCTGCAGGATATTTCGGATGCCAACACCCAGGCCTGCGAGGATCTGGAACAGCAGGGCATTGAGCTGACCAACGAGCGCACCCAGCTGGAAGAAGCGAAGGCATCGCTGGAAGCGGACGAAGAAGAGCTGCAGAACCAGAAAAGCCAGCTGGACAGCAAAACCCAGGAGCTGGCCAGCAACATTCAGGCCCAGGATGCCAGCATCTCCGCTGCCGCAGCGCAGGAGCAGGCTCTGGAAGAAGCCAAGAGTGATAAACAGGCAGAGTTCGATAAGGCTGCTGATGAATATGACGCTTACCTGAAATCTCTGATTGCCCAGACCCAAAGGAACTACGCCAATGCGCCCATCAGCTGCTCGCTGAACTTTATCTGCCCGCTGCCGAGCTATAAGTATATCTCCTGCCAGTATGGCAGCGGCGGCCACAAGGGCGTTGACTTTGCCGCGCCCGGCGGCACCAACATCCGCGCTGTGGCAAGCGGCGTTGTCACCGTGTCCGGCTGGCACTACAGCTATGGCAACTATGTCATGATTTACCACGGCACCGACGACCAGGGCAACACCTATGCTACCCTGTACGCCCACATGAACAGCACCCCGCCGGTCAGTGTGGGCCAGAACGTTTCGCAGGGGGATGTCATCGGCCATGTTGGCACCACCGGCAACTCCACCGGCAACCACCTGCACCTGGAACTGCGTGTGAACGGTGCGCGCACCAACCCGCTGAACTATGTTCCGCACTAATGTTATGGTGTAGCTGAAAAAGCGCCAGCCGACACTTTATTTTCAGTTATGCCTTAGGCCTGACAGCCTGAAGGAGATCAATTTCGATGAACCAGCAAAAACATAAGCTTGTTGTGCGCATTGTCTGCCTGGTGATCGCCGTCTTGATGGTGGCAAGCCTTGCCGCAACGGCGTTTATGGCACTGCTTTGATCCGGCAGCAACGCACAACTTTTACGCAAGGGAGCACATTTTCGCTATGAGCAAAAAAGTCAGTCTTGGTGTGGCCGCAACCGTCACGCTGATTGCAATGGCCGTGACCTTTTCCATGACCATGACCGTATCCATGAACATGTTCAACAATACGGTTTCCAGTGTTAAAAACAAGGAGCGCATGTATAACAAGCTGTCCGAAGTGGACCGCTATGTGCGCGCCAATGAGTACTTTGATATCAACGATGATACGCTGAACGATACCATTGCATCCGGCTATATGCTGGGCATCAGCGACCGGTACGCCCGCTATTATTCCGCCAAGGCCTACAGTGAAAGAGTCGGTCTTGCCAATGGCCGCCTGATGGGCATTGGCGTTGCCGTTGTCAAGGATCCGTCCTCCGGCTATGCGCGCATCATCCGTGTGTATGATAACACCCCCGCTACCAACGTTGGTCTGGAAGTCGGCGGCTTTATCACCGCTATCGGCGATACCAGTACCCGCAGCATGAGCGATACCGCCACCATGACCTCCGCCCTGTTGGGGGAGGAAGGCAGCACCGTCAACATCAAATACCTGACTCCCCTGCGGGAAGAGCAGAGCTTTGAAATTATCCACGCCAACTATACCACCCCCAGCATCAGCACGGTGCGCCTGATGGATAACGGCGTTGGCTACCTGCGCATTGATTCCTTTACCTCAGGCACGGCGGTGGAATTCCGCAATGCTGTCAACAGCCTGACCAACCAGGGGGCTACCTCGCTGATTTTTGACCTGCGCGATAACAGCGGCGAAAACCTGAACGCTGCCCTTGTTGCCACAGATTACTGCGTGCCCTCCGGTCTGATTGCCCAGAGCCAGGATAAGGGCGGCAATGTGACAGACCTGCGTATGTCTGACGAAAACGAGATCACCCTGCCCATGGTCTGCCTGGTCAACGGCAGCACGGCATCCGGTGCGGAGCTGTTTGCCAACGCTCTGCGTAAAATGGCCGGGGCCACCATTGTGGGCAGCACCACGGCGGGCAAAGGTGTTCTGCTCAGCGACCCGCAGAGCCTTTCGGACGGCAGCGCGGTGGTAATCACCGTGGGCATTCTGCTGGATAACGAGGGCAAAAACTGGAACGGCACCGGCCTGACCCCGGATGTGGACGCCAGCCTGACCAACGATGAACAGAGCAGCTATTACGACTTTACTGTCGATAACGACCCCCAGATCACCAAGGCTATCAATGCCATTTCCGGCGCCAATGGCCAGTAAGCGGGCAGGGGAGACCCAGCCTGAGATATACCCTAAGGCAACACCGCACAATTCCCGCCTTGCGGCTTAAGCACCGCTCCGGCGGCTGCGGCACGGCATCTGCGTTGCCAAAATGCTCGATAATACACAAAGTATTATCTGCGCTTTTGGCTTAGCAGCTGCCGCACCTCGCTCGCCGTATCGGCACTTAGAATTATGCGGTATTGCCCTAAACACAGTATAAGAAGAAACGGAGTGCCAGCCCCATGCCAAACCTGACGGACCTTTCCACCATTCGTGATGTGTGCGCACGGCACGACTTTGCACTTTCCAAGGGGTTCGGCCAAAACTTTATCATCAACCCCGGCATCTGCCCCCGCATTGCGGAAGCCGCTGGCATTGGCCCCGGCTGGGGTGCGCTGGAAGTCGGCCCCGGCATCGGTGTGCTGACAGAACAGCTGTGCAAACGCGCGGATAAGGTAGTTTCGATCGAAGTGGACAAGCGCCTGCCGCCGATCCTGGCCGAGACAATGGCCGAGTACGAGAACTTTAAGCTGGTGCTGGAAGATGTGCTGAAAGTGAACTTGCGCACCCTACTGGCGGAAGAATTTGGTGATAAGCCCGTTGCCGTCTGCGCCAATCTGCCGTATTACATCACCAGCCCCATTCTGATGCGCTTATTGGAAGAAAAACTGCCCATCCGCAACATTACCGTCATGGTGCAGAAAGAGGCTGCACAGCGCCTGTGTGCCGCCCCTGGCACGCGTGAGGCGGGGGCAATCAGCTATGCGGTGGCTTATTACGCCAAACCCAAGCTGCTGTTTACTGTGCAGCCGGGTAGCTTTTACCCTGCCCCCAAAGTGACCAGCGCGGTCATCCAGCTGGATGTCCACACCACACCGCCTGTTACCCCGCCCAACGGGGACGAAGCCGGGCTGTTCCGCCTGATCCGGGCAGCATTTTCTCAGCGGCGCAAGACCGCGGCCAATGCCGTGGCGAACGGCCTGGGCATTTCCAAAGCTAAAGTGAACGCTGCATTGCAGGCCGCCGGGTTGGATATCCGCCTGCGCCCGGAGCAGCTGACGCTGGAAGATTACTGCGCGCTGCAGGCCGCCCTGGCCGCGGCAGAATAAGCGCCGTTCGGAGCGCTACTGCCCCATAATTCGGCATTGACAAGGTGCCGCAACATGTGCTAGAATACTTAGGTATTCCCAAGGTATATCTGAAAACAAAGAAAATGACGGATATTTCGCAAACACAAGCAGGATTTAAGGCTTTTTAACGCAAAATCCGGCTGCGTTTGTAGAAATAGACGATATGTTCAACTTTTCAGATACAACCTAAGGATTTCTTAGCCGTGCTGGCGTAGCTCAATTGGCAGAGCAGCTGATTTGTAATCAGCAGGTTGCAGGTTCGATTCCTGTCGCCAGCTCCAAAATATCCCGGCAGTTTTATAACTGCCGGGATATTTTTGTATCAATCCTATATTTTGTAGCACAAAAAGGTAAAAAGTACCCCCGGCACAGGGTCAGCCCTGAGCCGGGGGGCGGTATATTCAGGAAAATGAGATGGACTGAATGGCAAATACGAGAAGCAGATCTTAGCCCATATTGAGCAAGTTGCTCTTCATAGTTTTCAGCTCTTTTTCCAACTGGTCTTTTTCTTTGGTGTATGCCTGGTAGTCCTGCATCTGCTCCATCACGGCGGGGTCGCTGGCAGTCAGGTAGCCGCTGGTCATGGAGGTGGTGGTGCTGAACTTTTTCTGCTGGCCGTTAAGTCGATCACCAGGAACTGATCCGTAGAGGGCAGTACCTTGCCCACGCCGAACATTTTGTGGGTTACTTCGCAGCCGGTCAGGTCGGGCAGGGCAGTGGGGCTTGCCAGCAGCTCCTGCAATTTCTGCTCCTTTTCGGCGATCTGCATGCACAGGTTGGCGCGCTCGGCTTTCTGTTTCACGGCCTTGGTGCGTTCTTTGGCGGTTGCCGTGCGGGAAAAGCCCTTGGGGTAATAGCCGTTTACATAGGCGCTGTGCATGATATCATACACCAGCAGATGCAGCTGGTCATTGATGCCGTGCATGGTGTTTTTCAGCCGCTCGGTGTGCAGGCGGGTCAGCTCATCGTATTTGGGCAGCTCGTTCAGCAGGTCATCGCACATGGCGTAATATTGGGTCAGGTTAAAGGCCGCGCCGGTGCCAAAGTCTTCGTCATAGCCGAAATAGGCGGCCCAGGCTTTGGCTTCGGCGGGAACAAAGAAGTAGTTATCCTCCGGCTCCAGCAGGCTCAGGTACAGCGCGGCGCTGCCGGCCGTCTGAGTGAACTTGGCCATGCGCGGCAGGCAACGGCGGAAACGGCCGTTGACCTGGTCGGCAAACATTTCCACGCGGCCCTGGCGTTTTTTCAGGTCACCGTCATCATCATTGAACAGCCAGCGAAAACACTCGCGCACAAGCTCAACTTCCGTGGGGTGCATCATCAGGGCCTGCATGCCGCCAATGGGCTGCAGGGCGGGCGTGTCCATCACGGCACGGGCCTGCTGTGTGGCCTGGGCAAACATGGCAGGAAAATCCACCGCGTCGATATCCCAGTTTGTGCCAAAGCAGTTGATGGCTTCCCAAACGCCATTTTCTGCGGTTTCGCCATCGGTCAGGCTGCGGATATACGGGGCAAGGATCGTGTTCAAAGTTTCAGTGTTCAAGCTCAAAACGTGATACCCTCCAATGAATTACAATGAATTGCCGCCGCCCGCCGCAAAGGTTTTTATTGGGCGACAACCTTTTTATTATACGAAAAAATCAGGGCTTTCGTCAAGGCATTGCGGAGCAAAAAGGATGAAAAAAGGCACCGGCGGTGAAAGCAGGTACACCGCCGGTGCCGAAAAATAAAACAGGGATAAGTGAGATATAGACAGGGGAGAACGCCGCCTTGCAAAAGGCAGGCCGCCGAATGGCTCAGGTATGGAAAACGCCAATGGTGGGGTTGATAAAATCAACGATGAGCAAAAACGAGATGACAGCCAGCATGCCGATCAGGCAGAAAAACATGCGGCGCAGCCAGCGGTTTTTATCGGTAAGGATATCCCGGTACTGCTTGTCTTTGTTCTCAAGCTCCCGCATGTACTGCTGACGGGTGGCGTCCAGAGTTTTGGCATAATAGTTCTGCATGGAAAGCAGCAGCTGCATCACGTTGGAATCCAGCAACTGGCCGTTTTCGCTCTCCAACTTTTGTAGGCCGGTGATCGCATCCAGCGAGCCATCCATGGCGGCAACGATCGCGGCGACATCACGGAAGCTGGGATTCTCGGTCTGGCCGCTCAAAATGCGGTTTACGGTGCTGAGGGGCACCCCGCTTGCACTGGAGATTTGCTGCAGGGTCAGGTTTTGTTCGGATTTCATATTTTTCAACGTTTCCACAATAGATTCTTGCATAAACCTCCTCCATTTCCCAAATCTGGGAAAGCCTAAAAGGGCGTTTCTCAGATTTGATAGTTTACAATTCCGGCAGCCTCTGCTACAATTCACATAATGTTTCCATAAGGCGATGGGAAAAACAGGAAAGACCCCACCGCTGCCAGGGGCAACGTGATCCCCCGGCAGGAAGCATCCCGAAATGTGCCGCAAAACATGCCACTATTTTAATATGACTTTTATAATTTGTCAAGAATTGTAAGAACTGTTAAAAAATGGATGTCTGCGGTATGGTGGGGAAACTGTTTGGGCTGTGGAAGGGGGCCGAGAACGATTTACCAGTATCTTGCGGTGGAACAAACCCTGTTCAGCTGTGAACTTGGCCGCTATACTGCTTTTGGAATTGCGGCCCAAAAGCGGGCACCGGATGGCTGGCGGCAGATTGCATTTGTCCCAGATATTTGCACCAATGCCCAACAGGCACAGCGCCTGGCGCAGCTGTGCACACAGGGGCAGCTGGAACCCATCCATTTGATGGATGTAATTGAAGATTTTGTGGCAGACCCTTGTTCCTGGCCATAGAGGGCCTGGCTTGCCGCAGAAATGTTAAAATCCCCGGATCGTATAGAATCCGAGGGATTACGGTTTTATTTTGGGCGACTGATTCGTTTGGAGAAGGGGGATGCCTTTGGGGCAAAACGGACCGCAGGGACGGCTCTCAGGTGGAGATGGCCGACCTGCAAAGCACTTTGGGCTATTCTCCCAAAGCCGTAACAGCTTGTCCGGGGCATCAAGAAGGTCGCCCACTGCAAATATTACAGCAGCTGCACACCAGCGCGCTCGCACACGGCTTTGGTCTCGGCATCCCACAGGCTGACCTGCACTTCGCCGATGTGGGCCTTGCCCAGCAGCAACATGCACAGGCGGCTCTGGCCAATGCCGCCGCCCATCGTCAGGGGCAGCTTGCCTTCCAGCAGCATTTTGTGGAACGGCAGTTCCGCACGCTCCGGGCAGCCTGCGGCTTCCAGCTGGCGGGTCATGGCGGCCGGGTCCACACGGATGCCCATGCTGGAAAGCTCCAGTGCACAGCCCAGCGCTTTGTGCCAGAACAGAATATCGCAGTTCAGCGTCCAGTCATCATAGTCAGGGGCACGGCCATCGTGGCGGATGCCGCTTTTCAGCTGGCCGCCGATCTGCATGATGCAGACGGTGCCATGGGCGCGGGTAAAGGCGTTTTCGCGCTCTTTGGGGGTCAGGTCGGGGTACAGGTCTTCCAGCTCCTGGGTGGTGATAAAGGTCGGCTCACGGGTCAGGCGGATGGCTTTCAGCTCCGGGAACTTCCAGCGCAGCTCGTCCGCAGTGGAGCAAACGGCATCCACAATATCGCGCACGGTTTCCTGCAAAAAGGGCAGGGTGCGGTCCTTCGCGGTGATGACCTTCTCCCAGTCCCACTGGTCTACATAAATGCTGTGCAGGTTGTCAAGCTCTTCGTCGCGGCGGATGGCGTTCATGTCGGTCACAAGGCCCTGGCCGGGGCGGAACCCATACTCAGCAAGGGCATAGCGCTTCCATTTGGCCAGGCTGTGCACAACTTCAGCGCGCTCATCCAGGCAGGGTACATCAAAGCTGACGGGGCGCTCCACGCCGTTCAGATCATCGTTCAGGCCGCTGCCGTTCAAAACAAACAGCGGGGCGGTAACGCGCTTCAGGTGCAGGGCGGCACACAGCTTTTCCTGAAAGATGGTTTTAATGATGCCGATGGCCCGCTGGGTATCGTACAGGCCCAAAAGATCATGATAGTTTTTGGGAATGGACGTTTTGGACATAAATATTCCTCTTTTCCTCTCTACTTGCAGGGCAGCGTATGACTGCACCTTGAGCCGGAACGCCAGGCTGTGACAAATTCCGGCAAATTACACCGCATTTATTATAATCCCTGCGTCCGTCTGCGTCAAACAAAATTCGCCGATGACGTACAGGATATACAGCAAAACTAAACATAACGGCCCGCACTGCATTTGCAGCCGGGCCATTTGATATTTAGGGCAATACCGCATAATTCTAAGTGCCGATACGGCGAGCGAGGTGCGGCAGATGCTAAGCCAAAAGCGCAGATAATACTTTGTGTATTATCGAGTATTTTGGCAACGCAGATGCCGTGCCGCAGCCGTCGGAGCGGTGCTTAAGCCGTAAGGCGGGAATTGTGCGGTGTTGCCTTCGTTGGGGTTATGCAGCGGGGCAGGCGTTACGCTTTGGCAAACTGGCTTGCATACAGGTTGGCGTAAAAGCCGCCCCTGGCCAGCAACTCCTCGTGGGTGCCGCGCTCAATAATGTTGCCGGCTTTCATCACAAGGATCTGATCGGCGTTTTTGATGGTGGAAAGGCGGTGCGCCACAATAAAGCTGGTGCGGCCTTTCATCAGTTCCTCAAAGGCATCCTGAACCAGCACTTCGGTACGGGTATCAATGCTGGAGGTTGCTTCGTCCAGAATCAGGATGGGCGGCTTGCGCAGCATAACACGGGCAATGCAAAGCAGCTGCTTCTGGCCTTGGCTGATGTTGCCGCCGTCCTCGGCAATTACGGTATCATAGCCCTGGGGCAGGCGGCAGATAAAGCTGTGGGCGCGGGCACGCTTGGCGGCGTCGATGATCTCCTCGCGGGTGGCGTCCGGCTTGCCGTAAGCAATGTTATCTGCCACAGTACCGGCTTTCAGCCAGGTTTCCTGCAAGACCATACCCAGGTTGCCGCGCAGCGAATCCCGCGTTACGGTGTCAATGGGGTGGCCGTCCACCTTCAGGATGCCGCCGTTGATCTCGTAAAAGCGCATCAGCAGGTTGACCAGGGTGGTTTTGCCGCAGCCGGTGGGGCCAACCAGGGCGATGCGCTGGCCGGGCCGAACGCGCAGGTTCATGTCTTCAATCAAGGGCACATCCGGCACATAGCGGAACTTGACATGCTCAAACTCCACACTGCCCGCACCGTGGGGCAGGGTAACGGCATCGGGGGCATCGGGCAGGATGGGGTCTTCGTCAATAAAGTCGAACACACGCTGCGCACAGGCCAGGGCGTTCTGCAGCTCGGTCATAACGCCGGAAATATCATTGAACGGCTTGGTGTATTGGTTGGCATAGTTCAGCAGAACCGAAAGCTCGCCGACCGTAATGCCGCCGCCAATGGCAACCAGCGCGCCCACCACGCCGACCGCCGCATACACCAGCGCGTTGACAAAGCGGGTGGCAGGGTTGGTGATGGAGGAAAAGAAGGTGGCCTTTACGCCGCAGACCTGCAGATCTGCGTTGATCTTGTCAAAGCGCTCCTCGGCGCGGCTTTCGTAACCGAAGGCGCGGACAAGATGCTCGTTGCCGATCAGCTCGTCCACCAGGCCGGTCAGCTCGGCGCGGGTCTCGCTCTGTACGCGGAACATATCATAGGTATGCTCCGCAATGAACTTTGCCACAAAGATGGAAAGCGGGGTGAGAACCACAACGATCAGGGTAATACGCCAGTCAATGGAAAGCATAAAGCCCAAAGTGCCCACAATGGTCAGAATGCCGGTGAACAGCTGGGTAAAGCCCATCAACAGGCCGTCACTGAACTGCTCCACATCGGTGTTGATGCGGCTGATGGCGTCGCCGGGCTTGTGGGCATCCATATAGCTCAGGGGTAAAATCTCCATGTGCTGGAACGCCTGCACGCGGATGTCGCGCACCACCTGGAAGGTGATGCGGTTGTTCACCATGTTCATCAGCCACTGGCAGATGGAGGTAACACACACGGTAACGCCAAACTGGATGGCAATCTTGCCCAGGGCAGGGAAGTTGACATTGCCCTGGCCCACAATCAGGTCCACGCCGCGGCCCGAAAGAATGGGGGCGTACAGCGTGGTAAGAACGGTAACGGCGGCAAGCAGCAGGGTGAACAGCACCAAACCGTGGTACGGCTGGATCAGCTTTAACACGCGCTGAATGGTGCCTTTACTGCCCCGCAGGGAAACACGCTTTTTCTTTGCATTGCTCATAGGGTCTTTTCCACCTCCTCGCGGCTCAGCTGGCTCAGGCAGATCTCGCGGTAAACATCGCAGGTTTTCAGCAGGTTGGTATGGGTGCCGCTGCCCACCAGATTGCCATCATCCAGCACCAGAATGCGGTCCGCACGCTGCACAGCGGAAGCACGCTGGGAAACAATAAATACCGTCATGCCATGGGTCTGCTCTTTCAGCGCTTTGCGCAAAGCAGCGTCCGTGGCAAAGTCAAGCGCGGAGGAACTGTCGTCCAAAATCAGTACCTGGGGGTGAGGCACCAGCGCGCGGGCAATGGTCAGGCGCTGGCGCTGGCCGCCGCTGAAATTGCGCCCGGCGGTCTCCACCGGTTCATCCAGCCCTTTGGGCTTGCCGCGCACAAAGTCCGCCGCCTGGGCAATCTCCAGGGCCTGCCAGATCTGCTCATCGGTGGCATCGGGGCAGGCCCATTGCATATTGTCCCGGATGGTGCCGGTAAACAGCACGGCGCGCTGCGGCACAATGCCGATCATCTGGCGCAGCTGGGCAAAGCCGTACTGCTGCACGGCATGGCCAAACAGTTCAACGCTGCCGCTGGTGCAGTCATAAAAACGGGGAATCAGGTTGATCAGGGTGGATTTGCCGCTGCCCGTGCCGCCGATCACGCCGATGGTCTGGCCGTTCTGGGCGGCAAAGCTGATGTCCGTCAGGCTGGGGGCACCGGCACCGTGGTAGGTAAAGCCCACATGGTCAAATGCAACGGCCGGGGCGCCCGCTGCCGGGGCAAGGGCGGCCGCGGCGGGGTCGGTCATCGTGGATTTGGTGTTCAGAATCTCCGAAACACGGATGCCGCTGGCCAGTGCGCGGGTGACAGAAACCACCAGATCGGCAATGCGCAGCAGGTTGATAAGGATCTGGTTCATATAGTTGATTAGGGCAATGATCTCGCCCTGGGTCAGCGCGCCGCTGTTTACCTGCAGCCCGCCGCGCATCAGGATGGCGATCACGCCCAGGTTGACGATGAGATAGGTCAGCGGGGTCATCAAAGCGGAAATGCGCCCGGCGGTCAGCTGGAAAGTTTTCAGTTTGTCGTTCACGGCGGTAAAATCCGCAATTTCGTCATCCTGCCGTGCAAAGGCGCGCACCACGCGGGCACCCACATAATTTTCGCGGGTCAGCAGGGTCACTTTGTCCAGCGTATTCTGGGCGGCGCGGTACTGGGGCACCGTCACCCGCATGATCAGCCAGACCACCAGCGAGATGGCCAGCGTGACCAGCACGAACCAGAACCCCATGGTGGGGCTGATGACAAACGCCAGAATCAGCGCGCCGATGACAATAAACGGGCAGCGCAGCAAAAGGCGCAGCGTCATGTTTACGCCGTTTTGCAGCTGGTTCACATCGCTGGTGATGCGGGTGACCAGCGTGGGCGTGCCGATGCCGTCCAGCTCCGTGTAAGAGAGGGTATCAATGTGGCGGAACAGCGCCCCGCGCAGCGCCGTGCCATAGCCCAGCGCGGCCTTGGCGGCAAAATACTGCGCCGTCAGGCTGGATGCCATACCCACAACCGCAAGCAGCACCATCAAGCCGCACTGCTTGCCAATATAAGCCAAATCCCCGTTTTTGATGCCCACATCAATGATGTTGGCCACCACAAGGGGAACCAACAGCTCAAAGCAGGCTTCCAGCATTTTGAACAGCGGGGCAAGGATGGATTCTTTCTCGTATCCTTTCAAAAACCGCAGCATGTTCCGCATGAACGCACCAACCTTTTTGTAATATCAAATTATATGCCTAAGGCAACACCGCACAATTTCCGCCTTGCGGCTTAAGCACCGCTCCGGCGGCTGCGGCACTTAGAATTATGCGGTATTGCCCTAAAACAGAGCATACTTTTTAATCATACAACAGATGCGTCTAAATGCCAAGTTGAAAAACGCAATACAACCAATGAAACCAATATTTTTTGCGGCCAGCCACAAAAACAGGCCGGATGGCAGCGCCTTGCCCGGTTTCGATGATTATTTGCACCCTGCCCGCCTATACTTGCAGTGGGGTAACCCGCAACGCTGCAACATGTAGGAGGGCAGAGGTCACTATGTTTTATTATCATAAAGGTTTAACCCGCGCCGCACGGCGCACCGTCGCCACCGCGATCACCATCGCAGGCCGGCAGGGGTGTACGGCGGTGGATACCGGGCACCTGCTGCTTGCCATGCTGCAAACCGGGCGGGGCACTGCGGTGGAGTTTCTGCGCCGCAAACAGATCACAGTAACGGCACTTTCGGCCTGTGCCTCCCAGCGGGCCTGCACGGGCCGCCCGCTGCACCTGCGCATGCTGATGGAGCCGTGCTCGAGGGTGGCGCTGGCGCTCAGTTCTTCCTCCGCGTCCTGTATCTGCACTGCCGCCGAGGCGATGCGGGAGTAGAGCATCTCGCCCTCCGGCGTCAGGGTGACGCCCC
>ENA-OQNA01000330-OQNA01000330.1-human-gut-metagenome-genome-assembly--contig:-NODE-330-length-13746-cov-3.573464_pt1 | contig 13746 bp, 9 predicted proteins | sample MGYA00242625_ERZ504872 | MGnify/ENA primary metagenome ERZ504872 (study PRJEB26092, sample SAMD00036425) | human gut metagenome | host: Homo sapiens | study: EMG produced TPA metagenomics assembly of...
GGCGTCGTGCATGGCGTCCAGCTTGTCGGCGGTCTGGCGGGCCAGCGCCGCCATGTCCTCGTCCATGTCCGGCAGGGCGGCCCGGATGTTGGCCGCCGTCCTGCGCCGGTCGGTCTTGTGATACATACAGATCAGGTTTTCTTCTTCCACGGTAAACTGTACCATTGTCATACCTCCAATTCGTTTTTCTTGGTTCTGGCCGGGGCCTTTTTCGAGGCTTGGGCCTGTTTGGTTTCGGATAGCTGCCTGCGGATGGAAGCGCGGGGCCGCCGCACTTCCTTGTCCCGGTTCTCGTCCTTGCCAATCACTGCATACAGGCCGTGCCGGTCTTTCATGCCGGTAAAGCACAGGGATTTATAGGGCAGCATGGAAAACAGCCGGTCGGTGTCCTTGCTGGATGCAATCTGCACAAAGTATGGGGACAGCTCCACCATGAAATGCGTCTTGTTGGGGCTGTTGGGGGCGGACAGATCTTTCAGTCCGGCCACGATCCGCTGCGCCTCGGCCAAAATCATGCCGTCATGCAGCGCCGTGACGTGGGCCTTGAAGTCGCCGGGCGCAAGCTGCGCCCGGCCTTTCTGTTCCTGCCGCAACAGCTCCCGCAGGTGTTCCGGCTCATTAGGCTTGGCCTCATACCGCAGGAACGCCCCCAACTTGGGATCGGGCCGCCCGTCGAAGTACAGACCGGCGGGCTGCTCCCGGTCGCCCTTTTCATAGTGCAGGATGATGTTGTCGACCTGTACCGCCTCGGCTGCGACGTGCCGGAAGTGCTGGGGATAGTCCAGCTCATAGAGATTGCCGCGAATGACGCCCCGCACCTTGCCGGTCAGCTCCACGGCGTAGGCCAGCACCCGGTCACGGGTCTGCTCCCCGTAAAACTTCCATGTGTTGTGCTGCCGGGTGCCTTGCAGGTACACATCACTTTCCCGGAAACAGTGCGTCCCGGACGGGCGGGACATCCACAGCAGCGTTTTGTCCTCGGCCTTGTCGCTGGCAGCGGCCCGCCCGATGATCTCTTTGTCGATCTCAAAATCGCTGCGATAAAAAGCGGTGTTCTGCTGCATGAGCTGTTCCAGCGCGGCCAGAACGTCCACATTTTCAAACCTGTTCATGGTGTCACACCTCCAATTCCTTTAACTTTTCCCGCTGCGGCGGTTTCTTCTGCTGTTCCTCCTTGGCGGCTTTGAGCTGCGCCCGGATGGACGGCTTTTCCTGCTTCTGCGCCGGGCGCTGGGGCTGCTTTGGCTTTTGGGCCTCCGCCTTGGCTGCCTCGGCCACGTCAAACAAGGAAATCTGTTCCCCGGCTTTGGCCTTGGCTTCCAGCTCACTCATGGTCGGGGCATTGTTCAGAACACCGTCGATCATGTTGTAGTTCTGCTCGGTCGTCATTTCAGCGGCCTTGATGGGGCTTTCCTGCTGGGCGGGGATGGCAAAAGCGTCTGTGCCGTTGCCCATGATAAGATACTTGCCGTCCTCGGATTGGTGGTGGAAACCATAGCCTGCGGCCTCCAACTGCTCCCGGCTCATGTCGGTTACAAGGAAGCTACCTCTTGGGGTCTGGATGCTCTCGCCGGTGAGCAATTCCCGTGGCGTAAGCTGTTTTTCCCGCTGCAAGAAAAACTCCGGCACCGGCGTAAAGCCGAAGCTGTCACAGTAATGGGCTTCCTCCTTGCCGCTACGGTTCAGCACCACAACGTCGGAAACGGAAAGGCTGTGGCCGGTGAAGTCGGCGGGACGGTCAAGGTTGAATGTACGGTAGATGTCCTCCAGCGTGGTTTTGCCGTCCAGCGGGGCCGTGTAGATAAGATCGTAATTCTGCCGGTCAACGGCCAGCCCCGCTTCCTGCAAGCTCTCGTAAGCCTCAAAGCGATAGTCCCGTGTTTCCGGCCCGCCTTTGAGCTGGTAGATGGTAAAGGTGTCGCCCTGCTCCTGTGCCGGGGGATCGACGGTGAAATACGGGTTTTCCCATTGGGTGAAAGGCATATCCGGCATGGCCTTGTAGCTGCCGTTCTCCACCACATAGGGCCGCACCCGGTCAAAGCCGATTTCCTGTGCCACACGGGAAAGGCTTTCCAGTACCACGGGATCACTCCGCAACCGTTCCATGCGAGTGAAGTCCTCCACAAGATAATTCTGGCCTGCCCGTACATGAAGAATATCGGCGGCGCTCATGCCGTCCTTGCTTTCCATGCCCAGCGTCAGATGGGCATAGGGTCGGCCATCGGTGTTCAAATCCTTGGCCTCGCTGTTATAGGGCTGGCTCCGCAGCTCGTCGAACCGGGCCTTGGCTTCCTCAAAGGTAGCGAAATGCTCTATCGGGGTCTGCTGCTCGGCATTGGTGGCCCATGTTTTCAGATCGGGAATGATGTAAAAGCCCCATTCCCGGCTTGCCTCCGGCGCGGCGGCGCTGCGCTCGGCCAGTGTCTTTTCGGCCCGTTCCCGCACATCGTCCCGCAACGGCACCGTATAGAGGGTGGACGCAGAGGAAAAGCCCACGTTATTGAAAACGTAGTCTACATCGGCCTCTTTCAAGGCTCCTGCCGGGTAGTAGTCGGCCCGTGTTGGGGTGTCGCTCACCTTGCCGCTGGCAATGTCATGGTTCAATCCCGTTTCCAGATGGGTACAGATTTTGCCGTCCACGGCCAGCGTCACATAGTACCAGCCAATATAACCGCCGGTCTTTTCATCGGCTCCCTCGTTGAACTCCACATTGAGCAGCGTGTAGGGCTTCAAGCCCTTTTGGGCCGCGATCTCGTTGTCCTTGGCCTCCCGCTGCAACAGCGCGGGCAGGGCCGCTTCCTTGGTGGCCTTGACGATCTCCGGGTTGTACTGCACCAAAGTACGGTTGACACATTCCATCTGCACCTTGACCGTCTTGGCTTTCGGCGTTAGGTGGTTGCCGATAAACAGGGACGCGCCGTTGTCAAAACGGATCGTCATATCGCTGGTGCCGCGCCATTTGCCGGTACAGGGGGACGTGTGGATTTCGCCGGTCTTACAGCCAAACGCCTGCGCGATCACATCAATCTTGGCCTGCAAGGGCAGGTCTTTGTATCGGTCAGCGATTTCCAGCGCCTTTTCCTGCAACTCCGTCAGGGTTTCGGCAGGGGCCACCTGCGGCTCGGCGTCGGAAGTAATTTCCTGCGCCGGGGCGGTTTCCGGCTCCGGCTCTTGTCCCGGTTCCTGTTCCGGGGTGGGTTCGGGTGTCGGCTGCTCCTGTTCCTTGGCATACAACTCCTTGACGGCCTCCTGCGTCAGTTCCCCGGTGTTGAGCTGATCCATCAGCTCCCGGCACCGTTCCGGCGTCCCGACATAGAGAACATCCCCGATCTTGGCCCTGCCGTTATCCTGCGGGATATAGGCTTGCAGCATATACAGGTTTTCCCGGTTGTCGCTGCGGGGGTTAGCGTGTACCCGGTAGAAGTAGTCCGGCTCGGCCTGTTCCTGTGCCATCTGCGCCCGCTGCTCCCGGCTGCTGTTGCGTTGCAGCTCCGTGGGCTTGATGCCGGAAAGGGGCTGAATACAAGCGATCCTGTCCGACGCATGGTAGGCGTTGTCGTTCAAAAGTCGCTGCCATGCGCCCACACTCGGCGCCCAGCGGAAACCGTTCTCTTTCAACTGCTGGCGGGCGTCCGCTTCCGGCTTGCCGTCAAAGAACACCTGCAAGCGGCCCTGATCCCGGTTGGCCTCCACATGGCCGCCGTCAAACTCCCAGCCCACATAGGCCACTTCGTTTGCGCGGGTCAGGCTTTCGATCCGCTGCCGGACACGGCGGATTTCCGCATTGTTGTTGGACAGCTCCCAGCTCTGAAACGGCTTCTTTTCATAGTGCCAGCCGGACGCCATATCTGCTTTCAGGTTTTCAAGGTTTTCAGGAGAGAGGTGCGGGCAGCCGTCCAGCGTACCGTGTTTGCGGTAATAGGCATTGACCGCTTTCATGGTTTCCTGCGCCTTTTCCAGACCGGCCAGCTTTTTTTGCAGCTTGGGAATGGCCTGCGGGTCGTCCTGCCGGATGCCGCCCATGCCGGTGCTGCGGATTTTATCAAGCAGCCCTTGGATGTACTGCCATTCCTGCATATTGCTGTCGCGGGCCGCGTTCTGTTTCTCTTTCTGGCGTACCGGGAAATTGGAACCACCGGCAATCAAAATGGACGGAACACGGGCGTCAATCTCATAGCCGTGGTTCATGTTGGCAGCCAGCTTCCGGGCATAGGTATCAAGCAGGCTGTCGATCTTCTCATGGTACATGGGATCGACGCGCTTTTTCTGTTCCTGTGCCAGCGCAAAGGCTTTATCCACATAATGCCGGTATTCGGCTGTGGCGCTGCCAGGCTTGTAGTCGGAAAAGCTGTTCATTTCCTTGGCACGGCGGGCCGCGCCCTCATTGATGGAATAGTAGTAGTCAGACGCCGCAGGTTCTTTTGTCTGCTGTTCCGGGGCTTCCTGCTGGGGCGGCTCTTTGACCTCCTGCGGCTGGGCCGGGGCCTCATAGCCAGCCGCCGCATATTCCTCTACGGTCATACCGGCGTCGGCGGCCTCCTGTGCAATTTCGGCCTCCACCTGCGCCTTGTAGTCCTGCAAGCTCTGGTCGAAGTCGGTCAGTTTCGGCATTTCCGGCAAAGGCTCTCCGTGGTTGAGCAGCGGACGGCACTCCATAGCGTAGTCCACCAGCGCCCCATAGTAGGCGGTTTCCTCCGGCGTCAGGGTGTCGCTGGACGCCAAACGGGTCTGCGCCTCCTGTTCCAGCCGGGACAGGTTGCAATGCAGCTCCATGTAGGGGATGATCTCGGTGAGAAAGGCTTCCCGGCTGGCGTGATCCTCGCCCATGCCTCCGGGCCTCCCTGCCGGGTCAGATGGTCTTTCCATTTTTTCGCGTTCAGATAAAAGGTCTGATACTCCCGGATATGCTCAATCAGGGAACCGTCCCGGTCGCCAAAATCCTGCCGCCCGGAATAGCTGTGCGGCTCTCCTTGGAATGTAAAATCAATGCGGAAGTCGGTCTTGTCATAGTAGCCGCCGCCTCGATGTTCTGCGTCCAGCCGGGCAAACAAGGCGTCAGCCTCATGCAGCGGCATTTGCTGGCCCATTTCCAGATGGGGGCTTTCGGTGAAAAGGATCGTTACAACCGGCTCCGCTGCCGGATCAAGGGCGGTTTGCTGTTCCGCCTTGGCAACGGCAATCTCACTTTCAATCTGGCTTCTCACAAAATCATCCATGTGGCCGTGCTGCATTTCATAGCCCTGTTCGCACAGACGGTTGATAAGCTCGATCACCTTGTCCGTATCGCCCACAGTCTCGGCGTACTCCACGATCAACCGGCGTTCCTCGTTGCCCATGCGCTGACCGTCACGCTCGGCCCAGTCGATCAGAGCGTTGGCCCGTTCTGTGGGGGTGGCCTCCGGCATAATGGGCTTGTTGTTCAAGAGGCCGTCAATCCCATTCCACGGCTGCGGCTCCGGCTGTACGGAAATAGCATTGGCTTGTTCTGCGGCCTCCTGAAAATCTTCCAGTGCGTCGCCGGTGATGGTTTCCGTTACATGGCCCTGCGGTGCTATCCCGGAAAGAATTTCGTCGCGGGCCTCCGACAAAGAATACTCCGTATTGTCCAACTGTCCGCCGTCGATCTCTTTGTAGTCAGGGCCGTACACGGTATAGTCAAAGCCGTTTTCGCTGGTCTGGATAAAGAGAATATTGCCGCTTTCCAGACGGTAGGCAGCTTCTTGGGCCTCGGCCCGTTGCAGCGTCCCGTCGCCGGAAAGGACAAAGCCCTGTGTCTGAATAGCGTCCAACGTGCCTTGTGTCACCTCGCCGGTGGATTTCACATCGGCGTCAATCAGGGTTTGCAGCATGGCTTTCACACTGTCGGTCATTTCCTGCTGCTGTTCCGGGGGCAGCTTGGAAAACACACTGTCGGGGGCAGGCTGCTCGGCGGCCTGTTCCACGGCCTGCTGTGCCTGCCGCTGTTGCTGAAGCTCGGCAAGGTGGCCGTCGATGGCGGTAATCAGCTCATGGGCGGTGGCCCGGATGGTTTCAAGGGATGCCCGCAGCTCTTTCAGGTCTTTGCCGGAACTCCAACCGGCCACATACCCAAAGGAATAGTCGGACGTGTCCAGCCCGTAGTGCTGGCAGACGGCATAGGCCACGCTCTCGGCCTGCACTTCGCGGGTGCGGCTGTCGGGCCGGTCGGCCTGCTCGGTCACAGGGGCCTCCGGGTCAATGGCGTGGAGCTTGGCATGGGCAATCTCATGGATGGCCGTTTTCAAAGTTTGCAGCTCACTCATGTTCTCCTGTATGGCGATCCGCTTTTCCGTCAGGTGGTAGTAGCCGTGAGAACCACCGGGGATGTCCTCAAAGGCCATCGGCACGGGGGAAGTCTGTTCCAGCGCCTTGAAGAAGTCCTCGTATTGCTCCACATTTCCGGCCAGCTCGTCCACATCGATAGAGGGCAAGGGTTCGCCCTCGGTCTGGCTCACGTCAAAGACAGACACGATCTTGAACGCCGGAACTTGTGTTTCCTGTACTTCGGTCAGAGGCTTGCCGTCTTTGTCCATGACCGGCTTGCCCTGTTCGTCCAGCTTCGGCACTTCCTTTTTCACCTTATAGGGGGCGGGGGCCAAAATCTTGATGCCTTTCTCGCCCCGTTTCACATTGCGGTGAAAATCGTCCCGCCACTTGTTGTAGCCTGCCACAAGCTGGCCGCCCTGCATGGCGATCAGCAGCGTATTGTTGAAACTGTAACTGTGGAACTTCGCCATAGAGGTGAGATAGGCTTTGTAGCGTTCACTCTCGAAAAGCTCCTGTATGCCGGTTTCCAGCCGGTCGGTGATTTCTTTCATGCGGTCGGCGCTGTTCTGGCTGTTGAGAATGATAGGGACGACGGGCGGCGGGGCCGCAGCTTCGGCGGTGGGCGCTGCCTCCGGCTGCACCGTCCGGGCCGGGGCCTCGTCCCGCAGAATTTCCGGCGCGGGGTAGGCCATCACCCGGTATTCCTCCGGCACCGGCTGGCCCTCATGGACGCGCTGCCACTCGTCGCCGCTTTTCACCAGATAGCCATAATCGGTGAAAACACCATGCTCCGTATTGGCAATATGCAGGCCGAAACGGGGCAGGAAAATTCCCGCTTTCCATTCCTCCGGCATATCCACCATGCCGGAACGGTTCAGGTAGTAGTCACCCAACTGGCCCGTGCCGGTGACATCCGGCAGATGCACATAGTAGTCCACGTTGTCGGGATAGTCGATGATCTGGCCGATACTGCGGAAGTCGCTCTGCGGGCTTGTCAGGGCAGCGTTCAGCTCCGCAAGCTCGGCGGCGTCCAGCTTTTCCAGCCTCGCGGCAAGGAAGTTCAGCTCGTCCACATCGGCGGACAGCACCAGATCGCGGGGAAACTTAATGGGACGCTCCTGCGGGCTTCGGTAGTCGTACAAGAAAAAGTCCTGCGGATTGTCGGCACTGATCCCGATTTCCCGCAGGGCTTCTTGCAGCTTTTCGGTTGTGGTCGGCAAAGAAAACCAAAGGCCCTCTTTGCCTTGCTCATAACGCTGTCGGTTATGAAGCAGGATAGAAAACACTTCGCTCATGGGTTCACTCCTTTCATATTCATAGGGGTTTGGGGATTTCCCCAACAAGCAAAACCCCCGGCCCGGCAGGGTGGCCGGGTCAGGGATTTATCGGAAGTGTGGCTACACTTCCTATGCTTGCTACGTTACTCCGTCAGCTCTTTTTCTCCACGCGGTAGTTGACGTACTTCCCGCCGGTATCGGCCAAAAGCACCGTCCCATCGTAGGTTTTGTCGGTTTTCATGGAGCGCAGACCCTTTACCTTTGCCTTTCCGTCTTTGAGCAGCGCGGCGGCGATCTTCGGGGTGAACGTCTTGCCTCGTTCCTCAAAAAATCGGTCATTCTTCCACATGACAAACTGGCAGGCCCGGTTTCCGCAGTAATAGTTTTTCTTGCCCTCGTAGACGGCTTCGCCGCAGCGGGGACACTTGCCGATAACAACACGCTCGGCCTGAAACAACTTCTGCGCGTCCTCGCTGATCTGCGAATAACGAGAAATCAGGTTTCGGGTCATTTCCTCAATGCCCACCATGAAGCCCTCCGGGTCGGCCTCGCCCTTGGCAATGGCCGTCAGCTTGGTTTCCCATTCCGCCGTGAGCTGGGGAGAAGTCAGCACTTCCGGCAGGACGCACACAAGGTTGTGGCCGTCCTTGGTGGGAAGTAGCTGCTTGCCTTTGCGCTCCACAAAGCCCATCTGCACCAGCTTTTCCAGAATGGAAGCGCGGGTTGCCGGGGTTCCCAAACCTTGGCGCTCGGCGTCCTCCGGCATATCCTCGGCCCCGGCACGTTCCATAGCAGACAGCAGCGTATCTTCGGTATAGGGCTTGGGCGGCGTGGTGAAATGCTCGGTGATGCTGGCCTCCACCGGGTCAAAGGTCTGGCCCTCGGTGATCTCCGGCAGCTCCCTTGCCAGCTCCGGCGCATCCTCGTCGGCGTCGGTCTTGAACGACGCCTTGAAGCGGCGCTCAATCTCTTTCCAGCCGGGGGTGAGAATGGTTTTGCCTTTGGCGGTGAACTCGTTCCCGGCGCAGGTGAATGTGGCGGTGACAGCCTCATACACATGGGGCGCGGCCACGGCACACAGCAGCTTGCAGCACACAAGGGACAGCAGTTTCTTTTCGCCCTCGGCCAGCCCGTCAAAGCCTTTCTGCACAAACTCCATCGTGGGAATAATGGCGTGGTGATCGGACACCTTTTTGCTGTTCAGTACCCGGCCAAACTGCGGGGCAATGTCCAGCCCCGCCGCAAAGGAAAGCAGCGGCCACAGGCCGGACACGATGCTTTCCGCCGTAGGCTGCATATCGTCGGTAAGATACTGGCTGTCGGTGCGGGGATAAGTCAGCAGCTTCTTTTCATAGAGCTGTTGGGCATAGTCAAGAGTCTGCTTGGCGGTAAATCCAAACAGGCGGTTGGCCTCTCGCTGCAAGGTGGTGAGATCGTAAAGGCGGGGCGGCTGCTCCGTCTTTTTCTCACGCTTCACCGATACACAAACGGCCTGCGCTCCTGCACAGGCCGTCTTGGTGGCGTCGGCGTCGTCGGGGTTCAGAAAGCGGTCGCTGGCCGCCTCCATGCCGCCCGCCGCGATATGGACAACGTGGTATTTCTCTTTCTTGAAATTGCTGATCTTGGCCTCTCGGTCAACCAGCATATTAAGGGTAGGCGTCTGGACACGGCCCACGGTCAGGGTCTTGTGATAGAGGATGGAGAAAAGCCGGGTGGCGTTGATCCCCACCAGCCAATCGGCCTGCGCCCGGCACAGGGCCGATTGATACAGGTTGTCGTAGTCGGCCCCCGGTTTCAGGTGGGCAAAGCCCTCCCGGATCGCGGCGTCCTCCATGCTGGAAATCCAAAGGCGCTTGAACGGCTTTTTGCAGCCCGCCATCTGATAGACGAAACGGAAAATCAGCTCGCCCTCGCGCCCGGCGTCGGTGGCGCACACAAGGCCCGTCACGTCGGGGCGCTCCATCAGGGAACGCAGCACGGCAAACTGTCCTTTTTTCTCGGCGGGGATGATGTACTGCCACTCCTGCGGCAAAATCGGCAGGTCGTCATAGCGCCACTTCTTGAAACGCTCGTCATAGGCTCCGGCGTCGGCAAGGGAAACAAGGTGGCCGATACACCAGCTCACCAGATAGCCGTTTCCCTCCATGTAGCCGTCCCGTTTCTGATCTGCACCGATCACGCCCGCAATGCTGCGGGCGACGCTCGGTTTCTCTGCAATTACCAACTGAATACTCATTCCTTATTCCTTATTCCTCCTTATCCTGTGCGGGTTCCTCGTCCTCCGGGGTCGGTTCGTCCTCGTCGTCCTCGTCCTCGCCAAAATCGTACTCGTCCAGCTCGTCGCCGCCCTTGGTGTCGGCCTTGGGCTTCTTAAACTTGAAGAAGTAAAGGGCTGCGCCGCCGCCAATCAGGGCCACCACAAGGAACACGACAAGGCCGCCCATGCCGGTGCTTTTCGCTTCATCTTCCTGCGGCTGCTCGGTTTCCTCCGGCTCCTGCGGTTCCGGCTCCGGCCCGGTACACTCGGTCATATTGGTTTTACATACCGGGCAATTCGTGTTGACGGCTCCCGCCGCGCACTTGGTCGTACAGGTACAGGTTTCCGGGGCGGCTTCGCCGTCCTCCAACAGTGCTTGCAGGTCGGCGTCGTCCACTTGGTTGAGGAAGTGAACGGCGGTTTCCTTGTCCTCGTTGGCGCGGTCGATCAAAATATAAAAGTAGTTGCCCGCCTTGGTGGTAACGGTGATAAGCTGCTTATCTCCGTAGAAATCATCCACCAGTGTTGCGTTGCCCTCCGGGGTGACAGGTACGCCCTCCGGCTCCATGCCGCCAGTGGTGGGTTCTTCCTCCTGCGGTGCCTCGGTGGTTTCCGGCAAAGGCTCCGGGTTGGGGTCAGTGCCACCGGCAAACGCGGTGGTGGAAAAGGCCGTCAGGCAAAGGCACGGCGGCGAGTGTCACGGTAAACGTGCGAATGATCTTATTCTTCATCGGCATTGTCCTCCTGTTCAAAATCCGGCTGCGGGGCCGGGGCGGTCTGCAAAGCGCCGCCGCGCAGGAACGCCGCAAATTCCTCCGGCTTCATGTTCAGGCCGCGCACAAGCTGGATGATCTGCAAATTCTCCTGTTCGGTCTTTGCCGCTTCCAACTCACGAAGCTGCTTTTGCAGCTCTGCGATCTTGGCCTTGGTTTTTTCAATGTCCTTTTCGATACGGTCAAGTTTGTTTGCCATAGTCAAAACTCCTTTCTGGCGTCAAGGCAGACGCCCGTAACAATAGAAATGCTGCTGCCAATAACTCGAATTGAGGTTGGTGTAAGAAATCGGGTCGCCACAGTGCAACATCACGGAATTGCCCACATAAATGCCGACATGGGAAACGCCGGGGGTGTCGTAGGTGCCGACGAAAAATACAAGGTCGCCGGGCTTGGCCTGCTCCGGGGAAACAGGGGTACAGATATTGCAAAGGCCCTGTGCACCCAGCCGTCCCACGTCCCATCCGCTGTGATTGATTACCCAGCTCACAAAGCCGCTGCAATCAAAGCTGGTGCTGGGAGAGCTGCCGCCCCACACATACGGATAACCTACATACTTTTCCGCCTCGGCCATCATTGCGGCAAAGGTGGCGTCCTCCAAAGCCTCCGGGGGAATGTCGTAATAGGTCGGCTCCTTGACGGTGGAAGCGTTGGGATAGGTGCCGTTTGGGAACAGGTCAGGCCGGTTGCCCAGCGTGTGCATATACACCGCATACAGGCTCATTTGTTCCTCACCCATGATGTAAACAGGCAGATGGGACATATCGAAGTTTTCCAGCTTCACGTTGCAGATGTAATAGGTGTAGGGAACTTGCACAGTATAGGTGTTGCCCTCGCTGTCCGTCCGGGTTTCGGTGCGGTATCGGGTTTCGGTTTCAATGGTCTGTGTCAGGGTATATTGCTTCTCAAAGAGCATGGCAAGGTCGCCTTGCACGTCGCCCAGCGTATAGACGCCCTCATGCAGCGCCGACAGGATGGAAGTCAGCACATAGGGGTCATGACCGATCTCGTCCAGATCGAAACGGTATTCGTCATAGCCGGGGTGCAGGCTTTCGTAGTTGTCAAGCTCATACTGCAAATCGGCCTCCATGTCCGCATAGGCGGCTTCCGCCCCCAGCATATCGCTGTCCTCGGACAGATAGGACGTGGCTGCCACGCCGGTTCCTGCGCTGCCGAACATGGCCGTACAGGATTGCAGGCCGCCCATAATCAGCATGAGCATAAGGCCCACACCGCCGATCAGCAGCACACCTTTCCAGTGCCGGGCCACAAAGGACGCGGCCTGTTTGCTTTTCTCGGCGGCTTTTTTGGCGGCTGCGGCGGTGGTCTTGGTGGCGCTGGCTGCGCCCTGTGCCGTCTGGCCCGCCGCCCGTGCTGCCTTGGCATAGTCCCGTTTGATTTTCTGTTTCTGCCAGAACCGGGCCACCGGGTTTTTCACCGCCTGCGCCATTTCCGGGTTGTCCCGCAAGGATTTCTGGTAGATGTACTCCGCATTGGCGGCAATGGCCTTTTTCTCGGCCTTGGCTGCGGCCCGGTAGGGTTTGAGCTTGTGGCGGTGGACGCCGCTGCGGATCATGCGGCCCGCCTGCCGTTCCGCCAGTTCCTCCCCCTTGTGGCCGCCCTCCACGCCCACATTTTCGTGTTCTACCTCGTGGATTTTTCCGTGGAGGTAAAGCCCGGCTTCCTGTATGGGACGACTGGCCGGGTTTGGTTTGAGCTGGGGAGGGGCTTTCTCCACCTTGTCAAAATACAGCCTGCTTTTGGCCTTGCCCTTGGCCTCGTCATAGACGGTTTCCTTGGTGACGACGCGCTTTTTCGGCAGGGCTTCTTTGGCCGCTTCCAGCTTATCCGCCCGTTTTTCTGCCTTTTTGATATACGGGGCCAGCTCTGGGGAGGCCCGTTCCTCGGCGGTAAACTGCAACCGGGAAACGGGGCCGGTAGCCTGCGCCACGGTTTTTCCAGCGTCCTTGGCCGCTTTCTTTGCCTTGTGGCGGTCGTGCAGTTCGTCCGCCCGTTCCAGTATTTTTTCCGCCGCGCCCTCCGGCTGGGCGGTGTATTCCTGCTCGGTCTCCCGGCTGGACACATTGACGCTTTCGCCGGTGGTCTGGTTATCCAGCGTCAGGCCGTCGCGGGTCATGTGCTGCGTTACCTTGTCGCGGGGTTTTAAGGGTTCCATATCCGATCACCTCCTTGCTGTCTGTTCCGGCAGCGCCCGGTTTCGATCTCTGCAATATAGCGCAGGATGGGGTACACCTGCGGGGGAACAACTGCGTTTCCCAAAGTCTTTAACCGTTTTGCCACATTCGCCGGCGGGTCGCTGATTAAGTACGGGATTTGCGCCGGTTCTTTGGCCCACATGGAATGTCCGTCCATCTCCGGGGGAATCCCATCAGCCATTCCACCCAGTCGAGATTCAGTTTCACATCCCCCGGCGGGCTGCCCAGCAGTTTGTAAACCGCCCATGACAGCCGCGCCGTCCATACGGTTCCGCTGGGGTTGTATTTTCGGAAGCTCCCGGTCGGGGTCATCCGCACATCGACAGTCTTCCCCACATCCCCCGTGTCGCTGGCAAGGGGCGTGGGAAGCAGTATGGCCGATGATGAAAGTTCTTTTGCGCTCATGCCATGCGCCGACGGCGACAGCAGGAAGTACGAAAACCCTAACGGCGTAGCCTGCCTGCTCCAAGTCAAAAACCGTCTTGTCGAGCCCCAGATGGATGAAGCCAGCAACATTTTCTCCAAGCACCCAAGAGGGGTGCAGTTCCCGGATAACGCGGAGCATTTCGGGCCATAAATACCGTTCGTCCTCAAATCCCCGTTGTTTCCCGGCGCTGGAAAAGGGCTGGCAGGGGAATCCCCCGGAAATAAGTGTGATGGTTTCTCGTCCTGTTTTTTCAAAAAATGCCTCCTTTGTCACTGTGGTAATGTCCCGGAATTTTGGTACCTGCGGCCAGTGCTTTTTCAAAACTTCCATCGGGAAATCCGCCCATTCGCACTGGCATACGGTGGTAAACCCTGCGACTTCCGCCGCAAGGTCGATCCCGCCGATCCCGGAAAACAGGCTGAAATGTGTTAAGGCGCTCATACCGTCGCCCCCTCGCCTAACCGGGTCGTCATGATCTGGTAGAGCTGGGTGTTTTTCGGGATGGGGTTCT
>ENA-OQNA01000339-OQNA01000339.1-human-gut-metagenome-genome-assembly--contig:-NODE-339-length-13266-cov-8.688332_pt1 | contig 13266 bp, 8 predicted proteins | sample MGYA00242625_ERZ504872 | MGnify/ENA primary metagenome ERZ504872 (study PRJEB26092, sample SAMD00036425) | human gut metagenome | host: Homo sapiens | study: EMG produced TPA metagenomics assembly of...
ATCATGCTGCCCCCAAACAGCAGAATAAAACATAAGCTGATATTATTATACATACTTGCAGCGGTTTGAACAAGTTGCAAATCTTGCCCTTTTGATGTAAAAAGCACTAAAAATATTGCATCCCGCTTGTGCAAAACAGGGAAAGGGAAAAAAGTCAAAGAAGGAGCGCAAAATATGTACGTTTCTTCACGAAAGAATCTTGACGTTGCAAGCAAAAAAAAATACAATGAAGCTAAACAAGGCGCTTACGCAGCGCAGGGCGTTTTTGTCTGGCCCTGCACACCGCCGCCGTAATTGCACACATTGCAAAGGAGAATTTCCAATGGAAACTTTGAATTATCAGGTTCTTGAAAAATCCGGTTATGATGGCTATATTCTGAAAAATGCCCCCGAAAAGGTTTTGCAGTTTGGTGAGGGCAACTTCCTGCGTGCCTTTGTTGACTACTGGTTTGACCTTGCCAACGAAAAAGCTGACTGGAACGGCAAGTGCGTTCTGGTTCAGCCCATCGCCCCCGGCCTGGCCAAGATGATCAACGAACAGGAGGGCCTGTACACCCTGTACCTGCGCGGCAGCGAAAACGGCCAGAAGGTCGATGACAAGCGCGTGATCTCCAGTGTATCCCGCTGCCTGAACCCGTATGAAAAAGCTGATTACGAAAAGATGATGGACGTTGCCGCCAGCGACGACCTGGAAATCATCGTTTCCAACACCACCGAGGCCGGTATCGTTTATGATCCCGCCTGCCAGCAGAACGACTGCCCGCCGTCCAGCTTCCCCGCAAAGCTGACCCAGGTGCTGTACCACCGCTACAAGGCCGGCAAGAAGGGCATCATCATGCTGGCCTGCGAGCTGATTGACAACAACGGCAAGGAGCTGCTGAAGTGCGTCAACCAGTACATTGACCAGTGGGGCCTGGAAGACGGCTTCAAGAAATATGTCAACGAGGACTGTACCTTCTGCGGCTCTCTGGTTGACCGCATTGTTCCGGGTCGCATCCGCGACCCGAAGGAAGTTGCCGAGCTTGAAGAGAAGCACGGTTACGCTGACCCCCTGCTGGACGTTGGCGAGGTTTTCGGCGTGTGGGTCATTGAGGGCGACACCAAGCTGAACGATATCCTGCCGTTCCGCAAGGCTGGTCTGGAAGACCACGTCTTTGTTACCCCCGATATGAGCCCGTATAAGAAGCGCAAGGTCCGCATCCTGAACGGCGCACACACCGGTTTTGTTCTGGGTGCTTACCTGGCAGGCTTCGACATTGTGCGTGACTGCATGCACGACGAAACCATCCTGGGCTACATGAACAAGATGCTGCTGCAGGAAGTTGTTCCCATTCTTCCGCTGGACCAGGACGACTGCAAGAAATTTGCTGCCGCTGTGGAAGACCGCTTCAACAACCCGTTCGTCAACCATGAGCTGATGAGCATCTCCCTGAACTCCACCTCCAAGTGGCGTGCCCGCAACATGCCGTCCTTCCTGGAATATATCGAGAAGAACGGCAAACTGCCCACCTGCCTGACCATGAGCTTTGCCGCTTACATCGCATTCTATTCCAACAACATCCAGGAACTGAACGATAAGGGCCTGGTCTGCAAGCGCGCCAAGGGCAACGAGTACACCATTTCCGATGACCGCTATGTGCTGGAATTCTACAATGCCCACAAGGATGACGACATTCCGACCCTGGTTCATGCTGTTATGACCAACGAGCAGATGTGGGGCCAGGATCTGACCAAGGTCGCCGGTTTTGAGGAAGCCACCGTCAAGAACCTGACCCTGATCCGTGAGCAGGGCGCAATGGCCGCTTATAAGAGCTGCCTGTAATTTGAGCTAGGAGGTAGGAGTGAGGAGTTAGGGAGCAGCGCAGAGCCTTTGGTTATCTGCAAAAAGCCCTGAAAGCAGGGCTAACAATTCCCAACTTCTACTTCCTGACTCCTACCTGTTTTTATCGTAGTAAGGAGATTCTGTATGCCTCTTGCAATCAAGATCAACCCCAAGGATAATGTTGTGGTTGCCCTGCATCCCATTGCCAAAGGCACCGCTGTGCCGGTGGACGGTGCATCTGTGACCGCTGTTGAAGATATCCCCCAGGGCCACAAGATGGCCATTGCCCCCATCCACGCGGGCGAAAACGTCATCAAGTACGGCTTCCCCATCGGCCATGCCACCGCTGATGCCGTGCCCGGCACCTGGATGCACACCCACAATGTAAAAACCAACCTGTCCGGCGAGATCGAGTACAGCTACCACCCCAATGTGCACCCGCTGGCCCCCGTTGCTCCCGAAACCTTTATGGGCTACCGCCGCAAGGATGGCCGTGCAGCCACCCGCAACGAGATTTGGATCATCCCCACCGTTGGCTGCGTGAACGACTGCGCCAAAGCCCTTGTGCGGGACAATCAGGATCTTGTGACCGACAGCATTGACGGGCTGTACACCTTCACCCATCCGTTCGGCTGCTCCCAGACCGGCCATGACCACGCCCAGACCCGCAAACTGCTGGCTGCGCTGGCCCGCCATCCCAACGCCGGTGCCGTGCTGGTGCTCTCCCTTGGCTGCGAGAACCTGACCCATGAGCAGTTCCTGGCCGAATTGGGCGAATACGACCATGACCGCATCAAGTTCCTGACCTGCCAGGATGTGGACGATGAGCTGGTTGCGGGTCGTGAGATCCTGAAGGAACTGGCCGCTTATGCTGCCCAGTTCCAGCGCGAGCCGATTTCCTCCAGCGAGCTGGTGGTCGGCATGAAGTGCGGCGGTTCGGACGGTTTGTCCGGCATTACCGCCAACCCCACCATCGGCCGCTTCAGCGATATGCTGTGCGCCCGCGGCGGTTCCACCGTGCTGACCGAAGTGCCGGAAATGTTCGGTGCCGAGGGCTTTTTGATGGATCGCTGCCAGAACGAAAAAGTGTTTGAGAAGGCCGTGCATATGATCAACGGCTTCAAGGAATACTTCATCAGCCACAACGAAGTTGTGTACGACAACCCCAGCCCCGGCAACAAGCAGGGCGGCATCACCACGCTGGAGGATAAATCCTGCGGCTGTGTGCAGAAGGGCGGCAGCGCCCCCATCATGGACGTTATCGGCTATGGCGATGCTGTGACCACCAAGGGCCTGAACATGCTGTACGGCCCCGGCAACGATCTTGTTTCCGCCACCGCCCTGACCGCCGCCGGCGCCCACATGATCTTGTTCAGCACGGGCCGCGGCACTCCGTTCGGCGCCCCCGCTCCCACCCTGAAAATTGCTACCAACAGCCAGCTGGCTGCCAAAAAATCCACCTGGATCGATTTTAACGCCGGTGTTGTTGCTGACGGCGAAAAGACGCTGGATGAAGCCGGTGCTGACCTGTACCAGCTGGTGCTGGACGTTGCTTCCGGCAAGCAGACCTGCGCCGAGAAGAAGGGCTTCCGCGAAATTTCCATCTTCAAGGATGGCGTTGTGCTGTAATTTTTGCACTGATGCTCTGGCTCCCGCCGCATTTTTTTACCCAAAAGGGTAGAGCCGGGAACATTTTGAGAGTATAATAGGATTAAGAAGTGCCCGCCGGGAACTGTGTCTGCCTGCGGTGCACAAAATGGAACGGCTTCGGGCGTTCCGGGTGCTCTGGGATCAAGGCGCTGTGCGCTGCTCCAAGAATCCCGGTGCGGTCGGGCCGTTTTTGTAACTGAAGAAAGGGGACTGTAACAATGTCCAAGCTGACTGCCGGTACTTACGAAAAGTACAATGCCAAATATTCCACCCTTACCCTGACCGATGGGGAGTACGCCCTGACCGTTACACCGGAAAAGGGCGGCATGGCAACCTCCTTCACCAAAAGCGGTGAGGAATACCTCTGGCTGCGCGATAAGAACTATGAATCCTCGGACCGCCCCCGCTGCGGCGTGCCCATCCTGTTCCCCAGCTGCGGCAAGCCGGACGGCGGTGTGCACCACTTTAACGGCTCCGATTATCCCATTGAGGTCCACGGCTTTGCCGATTTGCTGCCCTGGCAGGTCAAGACCGCTGCGGATGATGAGATCGTGCTGACCCTGACCCCCAACGGCCTGACCAAGTTTGTTTACCCCTTTGATTTTCTGCTGGAAATGCGCTATACCCTGTCCGGTGCCAAGGCCGGGTTGGAACTGACCGTGCACAACACCAGCGACAAAGCCCTGCCGTTCAGCATCGGCTTCCACCCGTATTTCGCAGCTTCCAAGCTGGAGAACGTCCACTTTGACATCAACGCCGCCACCTGCTCCGAGAACGCCAAGGGCGAGCAGCCCGCCGCACCGGAAACCATCACCTTGACCCGCAAGGAAGGCTCCGCAGATTCCATCCGCCTGATGACCGGCGTAAAGAGCCCGATGCGCCTGACCGATTCCGGCAGCGGCCACACGGTGGAAGTTGCCTTTGATGAAAGCGTGTTCACCAACGGCGTGCTGTGGCAGCAGGATGCCGAGACGTTCGTCTGCATGGAGCCCTGGAACGGCTGGGCCAACAGCGTGAACGAAGCCGACCGCCACATTGAGCTGGCCCCCGGCGCAAGCAAGACCTTTGCCTGGAGCATTACCATCGGCTGAGCTTAACCGCCTGCCCTGCATCTGCTGAACATTTTTAACCAACTGCCCTCTGCTGTGTGGAAAACTGCAGGGGGCAGTTTGCTTTGCCCGGCTGCCAAAGGCAACACCGCACAATTCCCGCCTTGCGGCTTAAGCACCGCTCCGGCAGCTGCGGCACGGCATCTGCGTTGCCAAAATGCTCGATAAGACATCCAGTATTATCTGCGCTTTTGGCTTGGCATCTGCCGCACCTCGCTCGCCGTATCGGCACTTAGAATTATGCGGTATTGCCCAAAATTTCCTGTCCAAAATTACACAATCTGCCTGCTTTACCGGATTGTATTTTGTTTGACAAAATGTTACCATATTCTTATAAATATAAAAGTTTTAACGCCAACATTCCGCTGCCCACCGGGCAGCTGCGATCATAGAGGAAACCGCCGATGGAACAAAACAAACAGCCGTCGGGGCAGCCCCGCAAGCCGGAACAACAGCCCCGCCAGACCTACCGCAAACAGTCCCAGCCCAAGTCCCCGCAGGGCCGCCGCCCACAGCCCAAAAAGAAGCAGCAGCCCAACCTGCGTCTTGCACTGGCCGCGTGCGTGCTGGTTGCCGTTGTGGCGCTGGTAGTGATCGGGCTGGTCGCCTGCAACAGCGGGCAGAAAGCCCCCCTGACCATTGACCCCGGCACCAGTGCCGGAGCGTGGGCCAAGAACGATGCCGGGTACTACTTTAACAGTGACGGAGAGCCGATTCTGGCCGCCACCAAAAAAGGCATTGACGTGAGCAAGTATCAGGGTGAAGTGGACTGGGAGAAAGCCCAGGCTGCCGGGATCGATTTTGCCATGATCCGCTGCGGCTTTGGCAGTGAGTGGAACGGCACCGGCGATTACGCCCAGGACGATGAACAGTGGCGCCGCAACGCGGACGAATGCACCCGCCTTGGCATCCCCTTCGGCACCTATCTGTACTCTTACGCCACCACCGAGGAACAGGCCAAATCGGAAGCCGAACACGTTGCCCGCCTGCTGGGCCTTGTGGCACCCCCGCACGAGGGGCTGGACGATTACACCGCCACCCCCTACCAGCTCAGTTACCCGGTCTATTATGACCTGGAGGATAAATCCATCACCGGCCTGTACCCGGACGAGATGGCCCACCTGACCGAAGTATTTTTCGACCGCCTGAAAGAACTGGGCTACAAGGGCGAGGAAGGCATTTACGCCTCCATCAACTGGACCCGCGGCCGCCTGACGGACCCCGCGTTTGACCGCTGGCGCGATAATTTCTGGATCGCGCGGTTCAATTCCGCGTTGGGCTACACCGGGCCGTATTCCATCTGGCAGGCCACCTATACGGAGCCGGGCGAAAAGTACGGCGTGCAGAGCGACACGGTGGATGTTGACTTTGTGATGGAAGAGCTGACTTTTACCGGCATCAAAGCAACCAGCAAGGACATCCTGCCCTCGCTGACCAACGACACCTGCAAAAACGAGCTGTGGCTGCCCAAGGCGAAAGCCACCGCCACCCTGCTGACCGATGAGCCCAGCGAAAGCGAGGGCGGGCAGAAAATCTTCTGGTCCAGCGATAATGAAGACGTTGCCACCGTGAATAAGCACGGCGAGGTAAAAGCCAAGGCGGACGGCACCTGCACCATCACCGCCACCCTGGCGGATGGCCGCATGAGCGCCGATGTGACGGTGCGGGTGGGGGCATTCACCATTCCCGTTTACGTTACCGGTAATCTGCAGGGCTTGACCGAAGGCGAAGAGGTCGGCCTTGCGGACATTGCTGCCCTGAAAGCGGGCAGCGAGGACTCCATTCTGGTGGATGCAGGCGGCAGTTTGCAGGGCACCGCCCGCGCCAGCCTGACCGGCGGCATGGATATGACCAGCGCCTTTGCCGCAGCCGGGTATGATTTGCAGGCCTTTGATGCTTCCGATATGGCGTATGGCACTGACCGCCTTCTCAGCGATGTAATGACCGCCACTGGGCCTTCGATTGCTTCCAACCTGTACACGACAGAAAACGAAGCGTTGCTGGCCCGTTCCACCAGCTGGAGCCGCAACCGCATTTCCAACGGCATGAACACCATTGTGGAGGAAGCAGGCAAAAAGATCGGCTTCTTCTCGCTGGCCTCGATCGGCAATTCCGCCCAGACGAAAGAACTGACCGCTGCGGACCTGGCGCTGGCGGCTTCCGAACAGGTTGCTGCTTTGCAGGCCCAGGGGGCTGACGCCATCCTTTGCATTGCCGGGCCGGATACCGACATCAGCGGCATTTATGCCGACCTGGCAGACCTTGGCGTGACCGCCGTCTTGGATGCCGGCGCCACAGCCAACAGCACCGCAAAGGCAAACGGCATTGCCGTTGTTGCCGCCGGGTCCGGCTGGGACAGCGTGGGCTGCTTGAACCTGACCTTTGCGGCGGACGGCAGCATGACAGCCGAACCCACCAGCATGAGCGCCGCCGACCTGAAATCCGCCCGCGGCAGCTACACCACCGCCCAGCAGACTGCCTATGATTCCGCTTTTACCAGCCTGCAGAGCCTGGCAGACGGCGACGAGGATGTGCGCAGCCAGACGCTGTTCACCTTTGAAGCCAACGAAAGTGCGGATAAAACCATCAGCTTTGCCAACTATGCCGCCGCACTTTACCTGGCCTATGCCGACGGTGACCGCGCCAACTGCCCGCAGGATGCCGCCGACCTGACCGTAACCGCGCTGGCAGGCGGCATTACCGAGCTTGACTTTGGCGATGTTACCCGCGGGGCGCTGTGTGATGCCGTTCCCGCCGGGCAGCGGCTGGTGCTGGCGCGGACGACCTCCGCCGCCATCGGTGCCCTGATCGACACCGGTACCGTGACCCGCACCTATGAGGAAAGCCTGACTGCCTTTGAGCCGACGGACGGCGACGCCCTTGTGGTGACCGATACCGCCACGCTGGAAGCTCTGGAGCAGGCAGGCGGCAGTTATACGATTCTGCGTGATTATGGGGATGTCTTTTGGGATATCCGCATGAATATCAATGATGTAACCAATAACTTTGCAAACCCGTTTACGTTGCCCGAAGCACCGCAGCGCGGTGCCGGGAGAAAGTGAGGCTGTTATGAAGCTGACCTTTTTGGGCGCTGCCCGTGAAGTGACCGGCAGCTGCACCCTGATTGAAGCAGGCGGCCACCGCTTTTTGGTGGACTGCGGCATGGAGCAGGGCAAAGACGTTTACCCCAATGCGGACCTGCCCTGCGCCCCCGGTGAGATTGAAGCCATCCTTTTGACCCACGCCCACATTGACCATTCGGGACGCATCCCCTATCTGTACAAGAACGGATTCCGCGGCCCCATTTACAGCACAGATGCCACCATGGACCTGTGCGAAATCATGCTGGAAGATTCCGCCCACATTCAGGAGCAGGAAGCCGAGTGGAAAAACCGCAAAGCCCAGCGCAGCGGCAATGAGCTGGTAGAGCCGGACTACACAGTAGAAGACGCCATGGCCGTGATGAAGCAGTTTGTACCGCAAAGCTACGGCAAGCCGCTGGAAGTGTTCCCCGGCATTACGGCCGCCTTTACCGATGTAGGCCACCTGCTGGGCAGCGCTTCCATCACCTTGCAGGTAACGGAGAACGGCGAAAGCCAGACCATTGTGTTCTCCGGCGATATCGGCAACCTGGACCAGCCGCTGATCCGTAACCCGCAGTACCTGACCAACGCGGATTTTGTGGTGATGGAATCCACCTATGGTGACCGCACCCACGGCCCCAAGCCGGACTATGTGGCCGAGCTGACCCAGATTTTGCAGGAAACGTTCGACCGCGGCGGCAATGTGGTCATTCCCAGTTTCGCCGTGGGGCGCACGCAGGAAATGCTCTATTTTATCCGCCAGATCAAAGAGGAGCACCGCATCCACGGGCACGATAACTTCCCCGTGTTTGTGGACAGCCCGCTGGCCAGCAAATCCACCACCATTTTCCGGGAAAACTTCAGTGAATGTTATGACGCCGAAGCCCTAGCCCTGGTGACGAAGGGCGAAAACCCGCTGGCGTTCCCCGGTTTGCAGATCAGTGAAACCAAAGAGGATTCTGTTGCCATCAACCTGGACTCCACCCCCAAGGTCATCATCTCCGCTTCCGGCATGTGTGATGCCGGGCGCATCCGTCACCACCTCAAGCACAACCTGTGGCGCGGGGAATGCACCATCCTGTTTGTGGGGTTCCAGTCCCCCGGCACGCTGGGGCGCGCACTGATCGAGGGTGCCGATGAAGTGCGGCTGTTTGGCGAAACGGTGCAGGTCAATGCGCAGATCCGCCAGATGAGCGGCTTGTCCGGCCATGCGGACCGGGACGGCCTGTTGACCTGGATCCGCCACTTTGATCCCAAACCCAAACATGTGTTTGTGAACCACGGCGAGGACTTGGTTGCCGATCACTTTGCCCGCACCCTGACAGCGGAGGGCATCCCGGCAGAAGCGCCGTACAACGGTGCCGTGTATGAGCTGACCGGCGGGGCCGTTGCCCTGCTGCGGCAGGGCACCATGGTGCCGATGGCCAAGGCCAGCCAGCCTGCCGACAAGCCGCGCACCAGCCCGGCGTTTGAACGCCTGCTGAACATGGGCAAGCGGCTGCTGGTTGTGATCGAGCACAACCGCGGCGGTGCCAACAAGGATCTTGCCCGATTTGCCAGCCAGATCGCCAGCTTGTGCGATAAGTGGGACAGGTAGGCAGGTAGGAGTTAGGAGTTGGGGCATGTGGCTCATAGAACTCGCTGGTTTCCTTCTTTGTTCCTGCTTTTTAACTTTTAGGGCAATACCGCATAATTCTAAGTGCCGATACGGCGAGCGAGGTGCGGCAGCTGCTAGGCCAAAAGCGCAGATAATACTGGATGTCTTATCGAGCATTTTGGCAACGCAGATGCCGTGCCGCAGCCGTCGGAGCGGTGCTTAAGCCGCAAGGCGGGAATTGTGCGGTGTTGCCTTAGACGATATTGATTCTATACGTTAGGAACTTATTATTTTGAAGCAAAAATTTCGATCCTTGCCTGCGGCGGTGCAGGTGGCTGTAACGGCGGTGGTGGTTGTGGTGCTGGCGGTTGTTTTGACCGTTTGGCGGCACAACGGCAGCACCTATCTGACCGGCTTTTGGGACAATGGCTCCCAGACTCTCGTGTTCGGCCGCATGCTGCAGATGCAGCAGAACCAGACCAGCCCCGGCGGCTTTATGGGGGTATATACCCAGGACTGGAGTGATGAACAAAACCGCTACTGGTACCGGGACAACACCCCGTTTCCCCGCAGGATTTTCAGGCTTACACCCACCAGACCGGGCTGCAGGGCTGGGCGTTCGGCGTGCTGAACAAAGTGCTCTCTGTTTTTGAGGACCGCGGCGAAGCGCGGGAAATCATACTATACAACATCAACAGTATGTTGTTCTATGCGGCTACTCTGCTGGTCTGCCTGGCCGTATGGCGGGCGTGGGGGCCGCTTTCCGCGCTGGCGTGGCTGTGCGCCGTGGTGTTTGCCCCCTGGCCGCAGCGCGGCATGAAAGACCTGTACTGGTGCCTGTGGACCTGGTTGCTGCCCGCTTTGGCGGGGCTGCTGCTCTGTGCCGTTACCCGGCGGCGCGGCAAAACGCCCTGGTGGTGTTACCTGCTGGTGTTCGCCGCCTGCATGGTGCGCTGCATGTGCGGGTTTGAGTTTATTTCCACCTTTTTGATCCTGTGCGAAGCCCCGCTTGTCTACTGTTGGGCCGGCGGGGACCGCCGCGCCTGGCTGCGCCGCATGATATGCACCGGCTTTGCTGCTGTGGGCGGCGTGGCAGCGGCGCTGGGGGCCTGGTTCATTCAGGGGGTCATCTATTTTGGCAGTGCCACAGGCAGCTGGCAGAACCTGACCGGGGCTGTTACCAGCCGTGTCAGCCTGACGGATGGTATGGTGAGCGATGTCAGCGTTGCACAGGTTCTGACCCGCTATTTTGTGGAGGTGGATGAACCCCTGCTGCAATTCGGCCCCTTGACCATCACCTTAAAGCCGCTGATCGCCGTTACCCTGCTGGGCTTTGCCCTGTGCCTTGCGGTGCTGGCCCTGCGCAAAAAGCCGCTGGCCGTGTTGGCCGGGCCTGCGCTGGTGTGGGTGCTCAGCTTGGCGGCACCGGTATCCTGGATGGTGCTTTCCAAAGCACATGCCTATGTGCATGTCCATCTGGTGCCCATGCTGTGGCACTTTGCACTGGTGCCGGTCAGCTGTGCGTTGCTGGTGTGGCTGGTTAAAACCGCCATCACTGCGGTAAAAGAATAATTGGAATCCCGCCGCCGGGCTTGCGCACCGGCGGCGTTTGTATTACAATCAAAGGCAGCAATGCGTTTTTGATTGAGTAGCAAAGGGGGAATCTGCCATGTGGCATCCCATCAAACATTATAAAACCATCCATCACCACAAAATGCTGGTCATGCAGGGGTGTTTCCGCTGCGGGCTGTACTGGCAGGGGTTGACCCATGATTTGAGCAAACTGTCCCCCGTGGAATTCTGGGCCGGTGCCAAATATTGGCAGGGCACCTGCAGCCCCAACAACGCCCAGCGCAAGGCGGAAGGCTACTCTGCCGCATGGCTGCACCACAAGGGGCGCAACAAGCACCACCTGGAATACTGGATTGACTATGCCCCCAACGGCGACCACGCCATGGCCGGGATGCGCATGCCCAACCGCTATGTGGCGGAAATGGTGTGTGACCGCATTGCCGCCAGCAAGAATTACAAGGGTGCCAGCTACACAGACGCCGCCGCGTGGGAGTATTACGAACACAGCCGTGACCACTACATCCTGCACCCCGAAACCCGCAAACAGCTGGAAACCTGCCTGTTGATTTTGCGGGATGAAGGCGAGGACGAATGTTTCCGGTATATCCGCACGCAGTTGCTGGGGAAGAAAAAATAAAAACGGGGTACCGCCACCAGCCCCGTAGGGGCGCACATTGTGCGCCCGCTTGCCATTTTTACGAGACGTTCTGCCTGTGGCCCGATGCGAGCATCGGCCCCTGCGCGGGGAGTTATCCTCAGGGGAAGTCAAAATTTCTCATAAATTTGTTACACCATCCACCTCAAGGTTTCGGAACGGTCAAGACCGTTCCCTACAGAGCACTTTATAATTAGGACAATACCGCATAATTCTAAGTGCCGATACGGCGAGCGAGGTGCGGCAGATGCCAAGCCAAAAGCGCAGATAATACTGGATGCTGCAAAGGTGAGCGCCGCCAGTGGCGGAAACAGCGAACCGAAGCAGGGGCAGCGGTCGCAGAGTGCGAGGGGCTTTTGCCCCCGAAGCACGATGCGGGTACCGCAACCCGACATTATCGAGCATTTTGGCAACGCAGATGCCGTGCCGCAGCCGCCGGAGCGGTGCTTAAGCCGCAAGGCGGGAATTGTGCGGTGTTGCCTAAATCCTCCGCCAGTTAAAAACCCGATCTTTGCCCATTTTACTCTTTATAAGATACATACAAATATAAAAGCAGCCACCCCCGCAGCATGGCATGACACTGCGGGGGTGGCTGTTATTTATGGAAGGTAGTAACTGTCAGGGATAAATCAGGCAGAAGCCTTTTCGCTGTTCTTTTCGCTCTTGGCATAGCTCTTGAAAGAGTTGACCACGATGGTGATGCCCAGAACGATCAGCAGGATAGCGATGATCAACTGCAGGCCGTTTGCGATGAACACAGCACCCCAGGTGGTTTCGCCAGCGGGGATGGTGGTGGAAGCTGCGGTCTGGATGGCCTTGACCATAGCAATCAGGCGCTGAACCAGAGCAGTGAAGGTGACGCACAGCATGATGATCAGCGGCGGGAACAGCATCTTGTTGTTGCGGCCGGTGACTTTCAGGAAGACGCACAGGGTAACCAGAACCAGAGCACTCAGCAGCTGGTTGGCGGAACCGAACAGCGGCCAGATGTTGGCATAGCCGACCTGGGTCAGCAGGAAGCCAAATGCCAAGGTGATGATGGTGGAGAAGTAGGTGTTGCAGAACAGCTTACGCCAGCCTTCTGCATGCTCCATATCGTCCACGCTGAACAGTTCCTGGAAGCTCATACGGCCGATACGGGCCACAGCGTCCAGGCTGGTCAGGGCCAGAGCGGAAACGCACATGGTCATAAAGACGGTAGCAACATAAACGGGCACGCCGAACATCTCAAAGAAACCAGCAACGCCGCGGCTGAAGATCTGGAACGGGGTACCAGCAGCGGGGGTACCGTCAGCAGCAGCGGCTGCACCGGCAACGCAGAGGGCCAGAACAGCCAGCAGGCTTTCCAGCACCATAGCACCGTAACCAACCTTCAGCATATCCTTTTCGCTTTCAACCGTCTTGGAAGAAGTACCGGAGGAAACCAGACTGTGGAAGCCGGAAACAGCACCGCAAGCCACGGTAACGAACAGAATGGGGAACATAGTGCCCAGCTTTTCGTTATTGAAACCGGTGAAGACGGGCAGGTTCATGGTGGGATGTGCAACCAGCAGGCCAACAACAGCACCGGCAATCATGCAGATGAACATGAAGGTGGTCATGTGGTCACGGGGCTGCTTCAGCAGCCACATGGGCAGAACTGCAGCAAAGAAAATGTAAACAAAGGTGATGTAGCTCCAGGTAGCCTTGTCAAAAATCAAGGGGAATTTCATGCCGACAGCAAAGGACAGCACGATGAACACGATGCCCAGAACAGCCTCTTTCCAGCCGGAGAAGTT
>ENA-OQNA01000347-OQNA01000347.1-human-gut-metagenome-genome-assembly--contig:-NODE-347-length-12937-cov-16.415535_pt1 | contig 12937 bp, 12 predicted proteins | sample MGYA00242625_ERZ504872 | MGnify/ENA primary metagenome ERZ504872 (study PRJEB26092, sample SAMD00036425) | human gut metagenome | host: Homo sapiens | study: EMG produced TPA metagenomics assembly of...
CACGATGCGCTGTTTGCGCGCCCTGAGCTGCTTCATCCGGCGCTCGATGTCGGCCATCTGCTCCTCGACGCTCCTGGTCATCGGTTCCTCCCTGCGTTCCGTCGGTTATCAATCAGGACGCTAGACCCCACGGCAGCACGGCACGGGGCACGGCGTCTACACACCAAACCTAAACCCGGAAGAACGGAGCCGGTTTGGACATCCAAGCCGCGAGGGCGAAGCGTTCATCAATGCCGAACGTGCCGCCCCCGCCGATTTCCGCGCGCATGACGGCCACGGGAGGGAAACACCGACCGGAAAAGCCTCTTCGCAAGCTGCCGCAGCTTGCGAAGAGCAGCCGAGAGGATCAGCCTTGCCGCAGTCTCAGGAAACTCCCCGTAAATCAATCCCATGAATCGCCAAGCCCATTGCATAAGAGCATCAGAAAATTCGTCCATGCACCGCTCTATGCGTCGACCGACACGCCGGTAACGGAACCATCCCCGCAAGGTCAGGTGGAAGTCCCTCAATTTCATTGAGGGCGCACTTACATGTTACCGGTGGTAACATTCAGCGTAAGCGCGCTCTCCCGAGGGGCCACTCCGTGGGGGCCAAGCGTGCGCCGCTTGGATCCGCGCCCCGTCCCGGCGGGGTGCCGGCCACCTCCCCGGTGGAGGGCCAACGGGCCTCCCGGCCCTTTGGATTCCCGGAAAGGAGTACAGTCCCGTGGCGATCTACTCGTTGCACGTGTCGAACGTGAGCCGTGCCGCCGGCTCCAGCGCCGTCGCCTCCTGCTCGTACATCACCTCGCGTCGGATGCGCGACGAGCGCACCGGCGAGGCGTTCAACGGGTTCGGCCGCAGGGAGCGCGTCGAGCATGTATGCACGATGCTGCCCGAGGGCGCGCCCGGCGAGTACCTCGACCCGGAGCGTTTGTTCAACGCCGTCGAGATGGCCGAGAAACGTTCCGACGCGAGGCCCGCGAAGAAGATCATGGTCGCCCTGCCCCGCGAGTTCGACGCCCGCGAACGCTTCCGCGCACTGGAGGACTTCATCTCATGGAACATCACGGCCAACGGCTACGCCTGCACGTACGCCATCCACACCGACAAGGACGGACGTAACCCCCACGCGCACATCCTCGTCGCCAACCGGCGCATCGACCCGAAGACCGGCAGATGGGCGGCGAAGAGCCGCAGCGAGTTCGCGTTGGACGCCAACGGCCGGCGCATCCCCGTCATCGACCCCGACACCGGACGGCAGAAGATCGGCGCCAGAAACCGCAAGGTCTGGAAGCGCGTCAACGTGAGCAACAACCCCTTGGACTCCAAGGAGTTCCTCGAAAGGCTCAGGCGCGAGTGGGCCGACTCCTGCAACGCCCTGCTCCCCGGATACGCCGTCATCGACCATCGGAGCTTCAAGGCGCGGGGCATCGAACGCATCCCCACCATCCACGAGGGATACGCCAGCCGCGAGATGGAGAAACGCGGCGGCAGGGGCGACCTGTGCGAGGAGAACCGGCGCATCCAGGCCCTGAACCGGCTCCTCGACGCGCTTAGGGCCATGATCGGGCGGCTCTCCGACCAAGCGCAAGGCATCCTGACGGCCGTCAAACGCCGCCAACGGCCCTCAGGCGCGCCACAGGCCCCTTCAAGCCCTGAACCGGCCGAAAGGCCACAGGAACGCCCGCAGGCTCGTGAAACGCCGCCACAGGCCCCGCAGGAACCCCCGAAGCCCATCAGGACGAAAAAGGCGCTCACCGACAGGTTCAAGACACGGCTTGACGAGCGGCTGGCCGAAAACGAACGCAAACAGGCCGAAAAACAGGCCGAACCCGACATGGAGGAGACATGGGACCTCTCCGACCCCGCCGACCCGCTCAACATCGGCATGGGCTGGGGCACGGGAGGCCACGGACTCGGCCTGTGAGAACGCCGGGAACGCAAAGGGTTGGTGTTTGAAGACGCCGGCCCCGCATCCGAAGACGCGGGGCCACGGCCCAATCAAAGGGGATGGCGGGTAACCCATCCCGCCGGCATCGGCCATCCCCGAAAGTCATGTGCATCATCGCGCCCTTGCAGATGCCGATCAGAAAGGTGGGTACGGCGAGTAGTAGCAGGGCGTCGGCTGCGGCGGCGATATTGAGGCCGATGCGAATCTGCGGGGCGACGAACAAAGCCACGACGCCGAACACGAGGATGACGACGCCGATGCCGGTGGCCGCCTGCTGCGAGTAGTGGCAGGCACCCGGCATGTCATGGCCGGTGCAGGCGTGCGCAAAGGTCTGGGGCGCGATGGTGATCAGCGCGCCGAACAGAATATTGGGCACGGATGCAAACAGCTTGTTCTTCATAACTACTTTTTCCTCTCCCCTGTTCCCAGGGCTCGTAGGCACAACCTCCGCATTATGCCCACACTGTGATGAAGAACACAAGTCTTGTTTTTTGCGAATTTATTTGGTATATAACTCAGCCCCTCGTCAGAGGGGCCAATTTATCTACAACTTCTCAATCGGCGCTACGCGGAGCATGAGGCGTTTGACGCCGGCGGAGCCGAAGTCCACGGTGATTACCGAATTGCGGCCCTTGTCTTGTGCGTCGGTGACCTTGCCGAGACCGTACTGGTCGTGGCTGATCATGTCGCCCACGGCGAAGTCGGCGATATTCAGGCCATTGTCCTTGGTGAGCTTCGAGCTAGGCACGGCAGAGCCGGTCGAATCGGATTTCGGTGCGGTACGACGCGTGGTGACTTTGCCGCCACGGGTGCCACCATATGAACCGGACGAAGAACCGGAACGGGAACGGGAGCGGGAACCATAGGAGGACGAGCCGGAGCGGGAACCATACGACGATGAACGGGAACCATACGACGAAGAGCCGGAACCCGAGCCATACGACGACCCATACCGCGACCGCGACCCATAGGACGAACCCGAACCGGACGAACCACGCGAGCCGAACGTCGACGACCCGCCAAACGCGGCGCCGCCGAAATCGTCATCATCCCAGCCGCCCAAATCGTCGGCGAATCCATCGGTCTCCCAGCTGGCGCGCATACGCTCCACGCCGGCTTCACGGCGTTTCCAATCAATCAGCGAATCCGGAATCTCGTCGAGGAACTGGCTGGGCATCATATCGGCGGCCTGGCCCCACTGGGAGCGGACGGCGGCGCGCGTGACATACAGTCGCTGCTTGGCGCGCGTGATGCCCACATAGGCGAGTCGGCGTTCCTCCTGCAGTTCAGTGGTGTCTTCCATCGAACGCGAATGCGGGAAGGTGCCCTGTTCCATGCCGGTCAGGAACACCACCGGGTATTCGAGGCCCTTGGCGGTGTGCAAGGTCATAAGCGTCACCTTGCCGGAGTCCTCCGCCTCGCCGGGTAGTTGGTCGGAGTCGGCCACAAGCGCGGTGGTCTCCAGGAATGCGGACAACGTGGCGTCAGGCGTGTTCTGTTCGAATTCGGCGGCAGTGGACTGCAGCTGGGAGAGGTTCTCCAGACGGGAGGCGTCCTGCGGGTCCACGGATTTCTCGAGTTCGGCCCTTAAGCCCGACTTCTCCAATACTTCGGCCACGATCTCGCTGGGCTTGGAGTCGTGCGCGCGCGTGAACTGCGAGAGCGCGCCCATCAGATCGCGGAATGCTCGTAGCGAGGTGGCGGTGCGTGTCGGCACCTCGATCTCATCCAAGTGCATGAGTGCGTAGAAGAAGCTGGTGCCATGCTCACGCGCGTAGGCGAGCAGCACGCCTTCGGCGCGGTCGCCAAGCCCACGCCTTGGGCACGTTGAGAATACGGCGTAGATTCACATCGTCGTCCGGATTGACGAGCGCCTGCAAATAGGCCAGCGCATCCTTGATTTCGCGACGTTCGTAGAACTTGGTGCCGCCGACGAGCTGATACGGCTGATTCGTGTTGATCAGCGCCTCTTCGAGCGAGCGGGATTGGGCGTTGGCGCGGTACATGATCGCCATGTCGGAGTAGGCGATGCCCGCTTCGGCGTGCAGGCGCGCGATTTCGGTGGCCACCCACTGGGCCTCCTGCTGGGCGTTGTCCGCCGCGTAGCCGACGATCGGCTCGCCCTTGCCGAGCGCGGTCCACAGTTTCTTGGGCTTGCGGCCCTCGTTGTTGCTGATCACCGCGTTGGCCGCATCCAGAATGGTCTGCGTCGAACGATAGTTCTGTTCGAGCATGATGGTCTTGGCGTTCGGGAAGTCCTGCTCGAAGTCCTGAATGTTGCGGATGTCGGCACCACGGAACGCGTAGATGGACTGGTCGGAATCGCCCACCACGGTGATCCAGGCGGGGCCGGACTTGCCGGCGTTAGGCGCGCCCGGGATGGCCTTCTCCCCCGTGTCCACGCCGGCCAGCTCGCGCACGAGCACGTACTGGGCGTGGTTGGTGTCCTGATACTCGTCGACCAGAATGTAACGGAAGCGGTGATGGTAGTACTCGGCGACGGCCGGGTCAGTGCGCAGCAACTCGACCGTGCGGCCGATCAGATCGTCGAAGTCGACGGCGTTGGCCAGGGCCAAGCGATGCTCGTATTCGGCGTAGATCACCGCGTAGATGGCTTCAAGGTCGCCCACCGTGCCGAACTGGTAGCCGCGCTGGCCGGGCGTGAAGTCGGGCGCGTGAACGGCGAGGTTTTCCTTCCAACCGGTCAGATTGTTCTTGAGGTCGGAGATATGGCCGAGAATCGAGCGTGGAGTGTAGCGCTTGATGTCGAGGTTGAATTCGGTGGCGATGATTTTGACGAGTCGCTCGGAGTCGGCGGAATCGTAGATGGAGAAGCCGGACTTGAGTCCGATGGACTTGCCGTCGCGCCTCAGAATGCGCACGCAGGCGGAGTGGAAGGTGGAGACCCACATGCGCTGGGCCACCGGGCCGATCAGCGAGCCGAGTCTTTCGCGCATTTCGGCGGCGGCCTTGTTGGTGAAGGTGATGGCTAGAATCTGGCTCGGCCATGCGCCGAACTGGCTCAAGATCCAGGCGATGCGGCGGGTCAGCACGCGGGTTTTGCCGGAGCCTGCACCGGCTCCGATCAGCAGCGCCTGACCGCGGTATTGCACGGCTTCCGCCTGCTGCGGGTTCAGGTCGCCCACGAGTTCCTGTGCGCTGCGTGCGATGACTTCCGGCTCGTCGTACACTGTTGCCTCCCTTTGAATCGCGACATTCATGTTTACCACATGCACGGGTCAGCGCAGGACAACGTACACTTACGAGTATCCATATCATTCACTGACATACAACAATGGGAGGTTCAATGCAGGAACTTGAGGAGCGAATCCAAAGCGAGGGAACGGTGAAGGCGGGTAATGTGCTCAAGGTGGACGCGTTTCTGAACCACCAGTGCGACGTACGCCTGTTCGACCGCATGGGTTCGGCATGGGCCGCTCATTTCGCCGGCAAGCACATCACCAAGATTCTGACCATCGAGGCGTCCGGCATCGGCATTGCGTGTGTGGCGGCCCAGCATTTCGGCAATGTGCCGGTGGTGTTCGCCAAGAAGGCGCAGTCCATCAACCTTGACGGCGACCAGTACACCACCACGGTCTATTCCTTCACCAAGCAGAAGGAGTTCCCGGTGATCGTGGCCAAGAAGTATCTGAACGCCGGCGACCATGTGCTGCTTATTGACGATTTTCTGGCCAACGGCAAGGCGTTGCGCGGTCTGATCGATCTGTGCGAAGCAGCCGGTGCCACGGTCGAGGGCATTGGCATCGCCGTGGAGAAGGGCTTCCAGGGCGGCGGTGACGCGCTGCGCGCTGAAGGCTACGATGTGGATTCGCTGGCCATCGTCGAGTCCATGAATCCCGAGACCGGCGAAATCACATTTAGGCACTGAGCACATTGGCTGCTCCCGCCGGCGGGAGCAACAGAGAGAAGAAGAGAATCATGTCAGAGAAGAAAACCAATCATTCCGTATCCTTTGAGGCGTTGTCTTCGCTGGACGCGCCAGTATCCTTCTGGAAGGGCATTCCGTTCGGCCTGCAGCATGTGATGGCCATGTTCGTGGCGAACCTCGCCCCGATCTTCATCGTCGCCTCGGCCGCGAAGATGACCCCGGCCCAATCGGCCACCATCATCCAGTCCGGCCTGCTGGTTGCGGGCCTGGGCACTTGCCTGCAACTGTACGGCGCGTGGCTCATCGGCTCGCGACTTCCGATGGTCACCGGCATCTCCTTCACCTACGTGGCGGCCGCCGTGGCGATCTGCGCGGACAAGGGCTATGGCGCGGTGGTCGGCGCGGTAATGGTCGGCGGTCTGCTGGAACTTGTGCTGGGTTTGACGGCCAAGTATTGGCGTCGGTTCGTGCCGCCCATCGTCTCCGCCATCGTGGTCACGTCGATCGGCTTCTCGCTGCTCAACGTGGGTGCCACGAGCTTCGGCGGCGGCAGCGGAGCCAAGGACTTCGGTTCCTGGCAGAACCTGACGCTCGGGCTTATATCTTTGGTTGCCTGCCTGGCGTTCCAGCTGTTGATGAAGGGCACGGCCAAGCAGCTGTCCGTGCTGTTCGGTCTGGTGGTCGGCTATGTGGCGGCTATCTGCATGGGCAAGGTCGATTTCTCCGGTTTCCAGAACCTCGCCATCGTGTCCGTGCCGCAGTTCATGCCGTTCAAGCCTGAGTTCGACTGGGGCTCGATCATCTCCATCGGCCTGCTCTACGTCGTCTCCTCGGTCGAGGTGCTGGGTGACACCGCCGCGCTGACCAAGGTGGGCCTGAACCGTACGCCCACCGAACGCGAGACCGCGGGCGCCATCGCCGGCGACGGCCTGATCTCCACCGTATCCGGCCTGTTCGGCTGTCTGCCGCTGACCTCGTTCGCACAGAACATCGGATTGGTGGCCATGACCAAGGTCGTCAACCGCAAGGTGATTCTCTCCGGCGGACTGATTCTGGTGCTGGCGAGCTTCGTGCCGGCCATCGCCGAGGTGTTCAACTCGCTGCCGCAGGCGGTGCTCGGCGGCTGCACGATCATGATGTTCGGCAACATCATTCTTTCGGGCTTCCAGATGATTGCCGAGGCGGGCTTCACGCAGCGCAACATCACGATTGCGGCGCTTTCGCTGACCATCGGCATCGGCTTCACCCAGGTGAGCGACATCTTCACGCAGTTCCCGGCACTGTTCCAACAAATCTTCGCCTCGAACTGCATCGCCGTGGCGTTCGTGGTGGCCGTGATCCTGAACGCCGTGCTGCCCAGCGAGGAGCACTTCCTCTCTGCGCCCAAGGAGGCACCGGCCGCGGACGCCGAGTGATAACAACGCAACATATCAGCTGCGCATAATCACATGATGATGCCCTATCGTCTTGCAGGATGATAGGGCATCATTGATTTTGGGAGAGACTACAAGTTGAACCATGAGTTCGAGCCGGTGGCGTGTCGATCAATCGTCATCTTCCCATTCGAGGATGTCTCCGGGTTGGCAGTCAAGTGCCTTGCAGATGGCGTCCAACGTGGTGAAGCGGACGGCTTTGGCACGTCCGTTCTTCAGAATGGACACGTTGGCGGGAGTGATGCCAATTTGTTCGGCGAGCTCGCCGACGCCAATCTTGCGTTTGGCCATCATGACGTCGAGATTGATGCGAATCGTCATCTCAAATCACCTGCTCGAGTTCGCGCCCGAGCCGGACAAGGAGAACAGTTTCCATACGGCCACGAACGCCGCTTCGATGCAGAACAGGAACAGCACGCCCATAATGAGATATGGCCAGCGCATCGACGTCTGGCTCGGGTAGAGGCCGGCCAGCGCGCCGCTCAATCCCGGTACGGCGAATAGTTGGCCCCATAGGCAGGCCAGCCAGACCAGAATCACGATGGCTTTCAACGCGAGCAACACCCATCGGTTCATGTAGTTTTTCATAGCCCGGTCCTTTCAGGTGCCGACGTTTTTTTTTGGCGACACCGCGAACATCGATATGACTATATCGAAAAACGATATACCTTGCAAGGCGTATTGCGTCAACCGGCATTGGTCGCTCGTATACATATAGGCTTCGGCAGACTGTCAGCAGACCGTCAGCTCAACGGAGCGAACGCCATATGAGCCACCCATTCGCGCACGAGCGTGATGACGGCTTCGGGTTGGTCGATGTGCGCGTTGTGACCGGCATTGTCCAGCGTCACGAAGGTGGCGTTGGGATAGTGCGGCAACAGGGCTTGCTGATCTTCGTATCCGACGATCTGGTCTTGCTTGCCGGTGACGATGAGCACCGGACCCGCATATGTGCCGAGCATTTCCTCGGGATTATCGGCCAGCCAATAGCGCTGATCCAGTCGTTCGCATGCCGCACGGTCGCACAACGCCACGCCGGGCAGGATGAACCGTTGGTAGCGTCGCCACGCGTCGAATGACTGGTTGACGCCCATGGTAATGAAATCGAACACCTGTTCCTGCGGCAAGGAGTGCGTCAGCTTGGGATTGGGCTGTGCAACCACATGTTCGGCCACATGCCGGCCGGCATGCTGCGGGTCCACGACCGGCGCGATCAATGCCATACCGGCCACTCGGCGAGGTTCGCGCGCCAATACTTCGCGGACAAGCGCACCGCCCATCGAGTTGCCGACCATGGCGAATGGAGCCGCTTTACCGACAAGACCGTCAATGGCCGTTTGCAGCCAATCCGCCATTTCCGGCAGCCCGCAGGCATGCTCGGGCAATGCCGGCGTACGGCCGAAACCGGGCAGATCCAGATATATACGGCGAATTGAATCATTGCCGTCAAACGCCTTGTCGAGCATCATCAGCGAACGATGGTCCACACCCATGCCATGCACGAACACGACGGGCAATCCATCATCATTGCCCTCAATCGCGCAGTACGGCTGCAATTGCGCCATGTGTCCCTCTCCTTCAACCCGGTACAAATCGCCTTTCACACAATAGCGGCAGCAGCTCCCTTGGTGTCGGAGCAATCCCGACCGCCATTCTCGGTTTCGAGGGGCTGATTTGCGCGGATGTCATGAAGCGTGAAGACTTGTCACAAAGTCGCGTGATGACGCAGCCGCCGTTCAGGTGGATATGCCACGCTGTCATGATGACGGCCGAGCCGGAACACGGCAAATCCCGCATGCTGCATAGGCCAGCCGGTCACGGTCAGCCATGACACCGAAATATTGGAGGCGCAATGGGACAACAGGTGCGGTACGGCAGACGCCGCTCCCATGGCGCGGGCGCGCTGATTGCAGCCGTCATACTTGTTGTTGCGGCGCTGATCGCGGCATGGACGCTGCTGCCACGGCTATTCACGCCTCGCGAGACCGCGCGCACGGCCGAGGAAGCATATTGCGCGGCGGTGTCGTCCGACGGAGCCCGCCGCACCTTGACGCCTGATCAGGCGCAGAACGCGGCGCTGATTGCGAACATCGCCGTCACGCGCGGACTGCCGGATCACGCGGCGACGGTGGCCATCGCCACGGCCATGCAGGAGTCGAGGCTGACGAATCTGGACTACGGCGACTTGGATTCGCTCGGCCTGTTCCAACAGCGGCCCAGCCAAGGCTGGGGCACGGCGGAGCAGGTGTCCGACATGACCTATGCGACAAACATCTTCTACGATCATCTGCTGCAGGTGCCGGATTGGGAGACGATTCCGGTGGAGGACGCCGCGCAGGAGGTGCAGCGCTCAGGCTACCCGGAACTATATGCCGCATGGGATGCGATGGCACGCGCTTGGGCCTCGGGGCTGACCGGTGAACGGTCGGCGGGCGTCACGTGCGCGTTGGAGCCAGCAACCTCCTCGGACGCGGACGGGTTGGTTGCCGCCATAGGAGGTACACTGCCGAATGTCAATGTCTCGGTTGTGCCCCCAAATGGCAAAACCGGCACGAACAACGGCGCTGCGACCAATACGGCCAGCACAACGTTGACGATCACGCTGCCGGACGGCCTGTCCGCCGACAACCGCACTCGACTTTGCTGGCAGACGGCAGGCTGGCTGGTCACGCATGCACGTCAATACGGCATTGACGCACTGCACGCGGACGGCATGGATTGGAACCGCAAAGCCGGCACATGGATCGGCACCGAAACCGCCGAGCAGACCATCACCTTCACGCTTGCGTGATGTGACCTATACCGCCGTTGCGACCACAAATCCGACTGGTTGGAGCCTACGCCGTCGATGCCGCCTGAGGCACGATACGGATATGTTTTACTCGTTCGAATGAGCCCAATCCACGACGGCTTCGATGTTATTGCCATCCGGGTCCAGCACGAATGCGGAGTAATAGCCGGGATGGTACGGGCGCGGACCGGGAGCGCCGTTGTCTCGGCCGCCGGCGGCGAGCGCGGCTGCATGGAACGCCTGCACGGCTTGCTGACTGTCAGCCAAGAACGCGATGTGTGTGACCGGCGTGACCGGCGAAGCCTCCGCCTCCAGCCCTTCAATCGGTGACACGTAGAAATCGGAGTGCAGGGTTCCGTCATCCACGCCGAATCCGAGCGTAGGCTCATGATGCGCCTTGACGATATAGCCGAGCGGTGCGAGCGCCTGTTTGTAGAATGTGATGCTACGGTCGATGTCTTTCACGTGCAACGTCAGATGGTCCAGCATGGTCTTGGTCGCCCTCCCCTGGTTCTTGTATTCGATTGCTGCTTGCAGTGTAAGCCCGAACGTTTCCCACAGGGCCGCGCATGGCTATGATGAGAGCAATCGCACGTCGAGTTCGAGACAATATTCAAAACGAATCCAAGGCAATAAGGGGAATGACGATGACCAAGGCACTGATTGTGGTGGATGTGCAGCCGACGTTCTGTGAAAGCGGCGAACTGGGTGTCGCAGGCGGCAACGCGGTCGCCGAGCGGATTGCCGATTATGTGAACGCGCATCGCAGCGAGTACGCGTATATCGCAACCACGCAGGACTGGCATATCGAGCCGGGCGCGCACTGGTCGGCGGAGCCGGATTTCGTGGACACGTGGCCGAAGCATGGTGCGGCCGGCACGCTGAACGCCGAATTGCATCCGGCGATCAAGGCGCTGAACATCGAGCATCATTTCAAGAAGGGCCAGTATTCGGCGGCATATTCCGGTTTTGAGGGTATCGAGGACAATACCGACCGTATCCAGACCCGCGAGGAGGTCGAGGCCGAGCAATCCGCCGGCAAGACGCTGGCCAACGCGCTGAAGGCCGCCGGCGTGAGTCGCGTGGATGTGGTGGGCATCGCCGAATCGCATTGTGTCAAGGACACCGCGCTCGATGCCAAGAAGCTCGGCTTCGAGGTCACCGTGTTCGAGGATCTGACCGTGCCGGTCAGCGAGGAACTTGGTGTTGCGGCCCGCAAGCAGATGGCTGCGGGCGGCATCACATTGGCTGAGTCCCGCTGATCGGGCCGGATATACCCAGAGCGAAGCACACAGCCGTAGCATCAATCACGCGCAAGATTCCCACGCCACCCAACATAGCCCGCCCGCCTCGACCGGCCGATATCATCGGCGAACACGCGGAACCGAACCCTACATCGACGTTCGTTTCGTCTGGTTTGGCCCATGAATTCTGCATGAATTGGGGTGAACTGGCGGGGCTGGAGGCGAGCGGGCGGCGGATTATGGGGCACAATGGTTTCAAGGAGGCCGCCATGGTCGATGACTATACTGCCAAAATGACTGAGCTGATCGAACTCATGCGTCTGATCGGCAACGATACGCAACAGTGCGAGGTCAAGGAATGCAAGCGCAAGATCTCCTCGACCATCACCGATACGCTGTCCGCGTTCTCCAATGGCTCCGGCGGCTGGATTATCCTGGGCCTGTCCGAAAAGAACGGGTTCACGCCGGTCGAGGGATTCGACGCGCGCGCCATGCAGGAGGCGCTGAGCCAGGCGTGCGAGAAGATGACGCCGGTGGTGCGGCCCGTAATCGTCACCTGCCCGTTCGAAGGCGCGAATCTGGTGTTCGCGCGCATCGACGAGATGCTGCCGCGCGACAAGCCCTGCTTCACCACCGCGCTCGGACCGCACGGCGGCTCGTTCATCCGTACCGGCGACGGCGACCGGCGCATGACCTCCTATGAGGTCGACCGGCTCATCGAGGAGCATCTGCAGCCCACATACGATCTGGATATCGTGCCCGACGCCACGACCGATGACCTCGACCCGCAGCTTGTTGCCGGACTGTTGGCACGCGTGCGCGAACAGCATCCGCGCGTGTTCGCCGACCGAGACGGCATCGATGTGCTGCTGGATCTGCAGGTGTTGCGCCATGATGATTCCGACGAGTCGGAGGTCGGCGGAATCCTGCGCCCCACCTTGGCCGGACTGCTGGCGTTGGGCCGCTATCCGCAGAAGTTCTATCCGCGGCTCGGCATTTCGATTGCCGTGTTTCCGGGGACGAGCCGGGACGATGTGTTCCGGGGTGACGAACGATTGGTCGCCTCGAAGTCGGTGGTCGGTTCGATTCCGGTGATGATCGACGATGCGGTCGACTCGTTGATGCGTTGGATTGGCGCGAAGAAGCCCGACTATCCGCCGCTCGTGTTGCGCGAGGCGATTGCGAACGCGCTCACCCACCGTGATTATTCGCCCGATGCGCGCGGCACGCAGGTGCATATCAGCGTGTTCACCGATCGCATCGAGATCACCAATCCGGGTGGCCTGTACGGCATGGTGACACATGATGTGCTGGCGAGCCCTCATCCGGTGACGGGCGCGCCGTTCGTCTCCACCCGAAACCAGTTCCTGTTCACGCTGCTGGAGTCCACGCCGTATCCGGGCGCGGGTTTGTGAACCCGGAGGCGGCGACGGCTACCAGCGCATCGCGCCGCGTTGCGCGAGCCGGCATCGGAGCCGGCGACCACGCGCAACGCATCAACACGTTCACGATGACCCATCACCGAAGCAGCGCACGATGGCGAACAGTTCACCGGGCGACGTGGTCAAGGCGATTATGACCGTACTGGAGCGGCATTCGGCCATGACGCGTCAAAGGCGATCAGTGCGCGAAACTCAGTTGACGCGCT
>ENA-OQNA01000348-OQNA01000348.1-human-gut-metagenome-genome-assembly--contig:-NODE-348-length-12913-cov-3.939230_pt1 | contig 12913 bp, 13 predicted proteins | sample MGYA00242625_ERZ504872 | MGnify/ENA primary metagenome ERZ504872 (study PRJEB26092, sample SAMD00036425) | human gut metagenome | host: Homo sapiens | study: EMG produced TPA metagenomics assembly of...
CTTACATCATACCTGCATAGCAGTCTGTATTATCCCTTATTATACACATAATTGCCCCAAAGCACAAATAAATTATTTACAGCATAATCTGTAATAGGTGCAAAATGGGAAAAGGGGTGGTGGCATGACACTGCGTGACTTGAGCGAGAAAGATGTGATTCAGCTGAAAACAGGGGAGAACCTTGGCCGCATTGATGACCTTGCCTTTGAGGATGGCCAGATCACCCAGGTGGTCCTGCACGGCCGCGCCCGAATGTTCGGCTTGCTGGGGCGGGACGATGATTTGTTCATTCCCTGGGCCGCTGTCAAAACCATAGGGACAGATGTTATCATGGTGGATGCCGAAGTGCCGCCCCCGCACGCAAATCACATCAGAAAAGGCTGGATGTAAAATCACTGAAAAATCTTCTTGACAGGGGTGAACATTTTGTGAGACTGTGCTATAATATTTTGAAAGAGTAACTTCCAGATACTGCCACCCAAGGAAAGGGGAGCCCGCCATGCAGATGAACGAAAAGCAAACCCTGCTGGCCGGTGCTGCCGCCCTTGCGCTGATCGTATTTGGTGCGCTATTCTGGATCGCTCCTGTCTGGCAGTTTGGTTATGCCCCGGCTGCCTATCAGCCGCCTGTTTTGCTGGCACAGGCCGAACCTGCACCGGAACCCACGCGGGAAGAACAGGGGCCAGTCAACATCAATACCGCTTCGGCCGAAGAGCTGATGCGGCTGCCCGGCATTGGGCAGGCAAAAGCGGAAGCCATTCTGGCGGACCGCGCGGCAAACGGCCCCTATGCAGCGCCGGAAGACCTGACCCGCGTGAAAGGAATATCCCAGCGCATGGTGCAGCAGTGGGGAAGTGATATTACCGTTGGCGGCTGACCCCGCTGCCCGATGGCGGAGCTAGAAAATAAAAACTGATTTTAGCCTCGCTCAACACCCCTGAACATCCGTAAGGAGGAACCTGTTTTGGAAAACCCGTCGGAGAGCATTTTTATCAACCGGGAACTCAGCTGGCTGGATTTTGACAGCCGCGTGCTGGCCCTTGCCAAAGAAAAAAGCGTTCCCCTGGCAGAGCGCATCAAATTTGCCGCCATTTTCGGCAGCAATATGGATGAGTTTTTTATGGTGCGTGTTGGCTCGCTGTATGACCAGACGTTGCTGAAAAACAATAAGCTGGATATCGTCACCCATATGACGCCATCGGAACAGATCGCCGCCATCACCCCGCGCGTAGCGGAGCTGCAGGCAAAGTGTGATAAATACTATCAGCACTTACTTTCCGCCTTGAAAGAGAACAAGTACATCAAGGTCGATTTTGACCACCTGGACAAGCAGCAGGAGCACTACTGGAAAGCATATTTCACCTCTGAAATCCTGCCCATCCTGAGCCCGCAGGTGGTGGACCAACGCCACCCGTTCCCGTTCCTGCGCAATAAAGAAATTTATTATGCCGCCCAGCTCAACAGCAAGAGTGACGGTGTATATTACGGCATTATCCCCCTCAGCGGCCAGTTTGAGCAGCTGCTGTTTATCAAAAATCCAGACGGCACCACAAGCTTTGCCTTTGCGGATGAGCTGATCGCCCATTACGCCGCCAGCATCTTTAATAAAAGCACGCTGCAGAACGCCTGTCTGTTCCGCGTGACCCGCAATGCGGATATCACGGTGGACGAGGGCATGATGGATCATGATATCGACTTCCGCGATGTGATGAGCGAGCTGCTGAAAAAGCGCCGCAAGCTGGCCGCTGTGCGCCTGCAATTCTGGCCCAGCGCTCCGCAGGAGATCGTCAAGTTCCTGCGGGACAAGCTGGTGGTCCCGGCGGACCGCTGCTATACCCAAACTTCGCCGCTGGACCCTGGGCTTTTGTTCCGCCTGGCCAGCCGCGTTTCGGCAGACAGCAACCCCGCTTTTTCCTATCCGCCAGCCCGCCCGATTCAGGCCCCCGCGGATTATGATCTGTATGCCGAAGCCCACAAACATGACGTTCTGCTCTCTTACCCGTACCAGAGCATCCGCCCGTTCATCCGCATGCTGATGAAAGCAGGTTCCGACCCGGATGTTGTCAGCATCAAAATGACCCTGTACCGCATGGCAAGCGATTCCCAGATCGTGCAGGCGCTGATCAATGCAGCGGAAAACGGCAAGGAAGTTACCGCCATGGTGGAGCTGCGCGCCCGCTTTGACGAGCAGAACAACATCGACTGGTCCAAACAGCTGGAAGAAGCTGGCTGCACGGTGTTCTATGGCTTTGATGATTACAAAGTCCATTCCAAGCTGACCCTGATCACCAGCAAGGTGAACGGCAAATACCACTACCTGACCCAGATTGGCACAGGCAACTATAACGAAAAAACCAGCGAGCTGTACACTGACCTTTCCTTCATCACCACCCGGCAGGAAATCGGCGAGGAAGCCAGCGCAGTGTTCAACAATATGGCTTTGCAGCGCCTGACCAGTGAGGCCGATACCATGCTGGTGGCACCGTTGCGCTTCAAGAGCGTTCTGCTGGAACAGATGGACCGCCAGATTGACCGCGCCCGCCGCGGGCTTCCGGCATCCATGATTTTGAAAAACAACTCCATCAATGACCCGCAGATCATCAACAAGATCAGCGAGGCCAGTTGCGCCGGTGTGCGGGTGGATATGATCGTGCGTGGCATCTGCTGCATCAAAGCAGGGGTGCCTGGAAAGACCGAGAACGTCCACATCCGCAGCATCGTTGGCCGCTATCTGGAACATTCCCGCATTTATTGCTTCGGTGAAGGCGAAGACATGACCATCTATATCGCCTCCGGCGACTTCCTGACCCGCAACACCGAGCGTCGTGTCGAAGTCGGCGTGCGGGTGGATGATCGTGAGATTGCCAAAAAGCTGCGCGGCATCCTCGACCTACAGCTGCGGGATACCGTCAATGCACGGGAAATGCAGCCTGATGGCATATATACCCGCGTAAAGCCTAAGCAGGGCGAGCCGCCGGTGGACAGCCAGATGGCAATGTATGGCTACTTCCAGCACGGCTTTGAAACCGCACACCCCGCCGCACCCACCAGAAAGGCTGCCGCCAAACCGGTTCAAAAGCCCAAGCGCCCCACGCCCCATTCCCACAAACCGGAAAATAAGCGCTTCCGCGGTTTTCTTGACAGCCTGTTTGGCCACAAAAAGTAACCCCCGCAAAGGCTGTTCTGCACCATTCCCGCCTGACGGCAGGGATGCCGCATCAGCCCCGGAATGATATGGAACCGCCAAAAGTAAAACGGTTAAGGAGAACATAAACGTATGAAAACCTGTGTTGTAACAGCAACCTATGGCTGCGCTCCCAACAAAGTATGGCTGTACATGACCAACCCCACCCTGAACAGCTGGAACCCGACTGTTGCTTCGGCGGAGGTTGACCTGGAAGGCATGCACATTGTTGAGAAAAACAAGGACGGCACTACCACGGATATCCACTTTGACAAGCTGGATAAGCCCCGCCGTATCAGCTGCACTTTTACCCGCGGCAAGATCCGCGGCGCTTTTACCGCCATCCTGCTGGGCAGCGCCGATTCCACCAGCCTGGAATGCACGCTGGATGTGGAAGGTCTTGGTCTGTTCGCCAAAGCCGCAGAAAAAGCTGGAAGCGTATCTGGAAACCTTGCGCAAAGTACTGGGTGACTAAACCAGAATCAGATTCACAATATCTTTGGTAAATTGATAAAACAGATAAAGCGGGGCACTGCATTGTGGTGCTCCGTTTTTCTATACCGGAAGCTGCTTTTTCGGGAAGTCTGTCCGCAGAACTTTACACGGTACTTGTGATGCAGCGCCCCGCTTTCTTGCATACCCACCGCCCCCGCTGCATATATACAAAATATGCCGCAATGCAAAGAAAGGGGACTGCCTATGTGGGAGAATGCCGCCAAACATACTGATACACCACCCGCGCCACCCGCTGCGGCGGAGCCCGGCGAATATGATACGCTGCTGTGGGCACAGATCATCCTGTGCGTGCTGATTGCCGCCGGGGTATTCGCTGCCCGCGCGCTGGAACTGCCGCTGTACAGCACGCTGCGCACCGATTACCGCTATGCGCTGGCCCAGCCCGGCCCCGATTTCTGGAACACGGATGGCTCCCGCAATGTCGTGCGCTTTACACAGGAAACTTTTGCCGAGTTGCGCGGGGTGCTGCGGCAAGTCACCGCCCAAACGCCGGAAACCGCCGCCCGCACCGGCACTGTCCACGGCCAGCCGCTGGCCAGCGCCGAAGCATATCTGCCGGGGGTTATGCTCCAATATCCTCTGCCGGGCAAACCTGCTGTTGAAACCTCCGCTTACGGAACCCGTATTGATCCCGTGCAGGGCAAAACACAGGAGTTCCATACCGGTGCGGATCTTTCCGCTGTGCAGGGTACACCGGTTTATGCTGCCGCAAGCGGGGTGGTGCGCATAGCCCGGAATCATGCGAGCTATGGCAATTATGTCCGTCTGCTGCACCCCGGCGGGGATGAAACGATCTATGCCCATCTGCAATACCTGTTTGTCCGCCAGGGTCAGCAGATTCAGGCGGGGCAGTGCCTGGGCACCGTGGGGCAGACCGGCAACGCCACCGGCCCGCACCTGCACTTTGAGCTTTTGCACGCCGGTGTGCGGTATGACCCAACCCGGGCCCTTGCCAAAGCGGGTCTCCAGGCGGAACCATGAAGCAGCCGCACCACATTTTAGCCGTCCGTATCGCGCACCCGGTCTGGACACTCTTTCTCCTCGCTTTGGCGCTGGCCGTTGACCACACCGGCATTGTCCGCCTAGGGCTTCTGTGCTCCTGCCTGCATGAATGCGGCCACCTGCTGGTGTGGGTACTGCTGACCCGTTTGCCCCCAACGCTTATTATCTGTCCAACCGGTTTCTGTCTTTCCCTGCGTGGGGTGGTGCTGACGCCAAAGCAGTTTATCATTCTTGCCGCTGCGGGGCCAGCGGTCAATCTGGTGCTGGCGGCAGGGGGCATTGCCTGGTTGCTGGGCCATCCTGCCAGTTACCGCCTGTGTTATTTCATCGCGGCCAATCTGCTTCTGGGGGCATTCAACCTGCTGCCGATCCATGGGCTGGATGGCTGGCAGATCAACTCCAACCTGGGTATCCTGTTTCGTTTCAAGATCCAAACCCAGAAGCATTCCTGCGTGAATTGAGGTTGCATTTTGCGCTGTTTTGGGCTATCATATAAAATAGAAAAGTTGTGTAAAGCAATAAATGAACAATAACTGCCTGCGGTCAACACCTGTGCTGCAGGGTATGGAAGGATGGCAACATGGCCGAATTTTCCCCTAAGTTGAAAGAAGCGCTCAGTCTGGTTCAAAAGCCGGGCCGCTATACCGGTGGTGAACCGGGCTGCACCTATAAAGATAAAGCAAACGTTGATGTGCGCATGGCGTTCTGCTTCCCTGATACCTATGAGATCGGCATGTCCTTTTTGGGCGAAAAAATCCTGTACGAGCTGCTTAACCGCCACGAAAACTGGTGGTGCGAGCGAGCCTTTATGCCCTGGGTGGACATGAAAGAGCAGATGGAGCGCCTGCATATTCCGCTCTACTGCCTGGAAAGCAAGGACCCGCTGACGGATTTCGATATCGTTGGCTTCTCATTGGAATACGAGCTTTGCTATACCAATATCCTTGCCATGCTGGATCTGGCAGGCATTCCGCTGCGCGCTGCGGATCGTGACGAGCGCTGGCCGCTGATCATTTCCGGCGGCCCCTGCGTCTGCAACGCCGAACCGATGGCGGATTTCTTTGATATCATGCAGCTGGGCGAAGGCGAACAGATGCTGCAGGACATCTGCGCCACCGTGGAAGCAGGTAAAAAGGCTGGCTGGAACAAGGTACCAGCTGCTTGTTTGAACTTTCAAAAATTCCCGGCGTGTATGTGCCGTCCTTCTATGATGTAACCTACCTGCCGGATGGCCGGGTGGAAAGCATCAAGCCTAACCGCCCCGGTGTGCCGGAACGTGTGACCAAGGCCATTGTGAAGGACATGGACAGCTTTGTTCCGCCGGAAAATTTTGTTGTGCCCATGGTGGGTGCTGTGCAGGACCGTGCCTGTGTGGAAGTTCTGCGCGGCTGTGTGCGCGGTTGCCGGTTCTGCCAGGCAGGCCAGCTGTACCGCCCGTTCCGCGAGCGCTCGCCCAAGCTCATCAGCGAAAGCGCCCGTGTGCTGTGCCGCAACACCGGGTACGATGAACTGAGCCTTTCCAGCCTGTCCACCTCCGACCATTCCCGTCTGGAGGATATCCTGGACGAGCTGAATTCCTGGGCGGAGACCGACCATGTCAGCCTGTCGTTGCCGTCTCTGCGTGTGGACAACTTCTCGCAGTCTCTGGTGGAAAAAACCACCAAGGTGCGCAAAAGCGGCTTGACCTTTGCGGCGGAAGCCGGCACCCAGCGCCTGCGCGATGTCATCAACAAAAACGTTACCTGGGACCAGATCGAGCGCGGCTGCCGCATTGCCTTCGCGGAAGGCTACACCTCCGTCAAGCTCTACTTTATGATGGGCCTGCCCACCGAAACACTGGAAGACATCAAAGGCATTGCCGATACCGCCCAGCAGGTAGTGGACCTGTATTACAGCATGGAGCACCCCAAAGGCAAGGGCGTGCAGGTTACCATCAGCGTGGCCTGCTTTGTGCCCAAGCCGGATACCCCGTTCCAGTTCTGCGCCCAGGACCGCCGCGAAACCCTGCGCGAAAAGCAGAAGTACCTGCTCAGCTGTGTGCACTCGCGCAAAATCAAGGTCAACTATCACGACAGCGCCACCAGCGTGCTGGAGGGTGTGTTTGCCAAGGGTGACCGCCGCATGGGCCGCGTGATTGAAACTGCCTATCACAACGGCGCATTCTTTGATACCTGGGAGGAGTTCTTCAGCTATGACCGCTGGTTGGAAGCATTTGCTGCCTGCGGCCTGGACCCCGATTTTTATAACTACCGCGCCTTGGGCTTGGATGAAGTAACCCCGTGGTCGCACCTGGATGTGGGTGTGACCCATGCCCACCTGGTGCGGGAATACCAAAAGGCCCTGCAGGCGCAGACCACACAGCCCTGCAACCGCCAGTGCTCGGCCTGCGGTGCCAATAAACTGCTGGGAGGACCCTGCTTTGATTACAGTAAGAATTCGCTTTGAAAAAACGGGCGAAGCTGCCTATATCTCGCTGCTGGACCTGCAGCGCGTGTTCCATCGCATCTTAAAGCGCAGCGGTCTGCCGGTGTATTACACCCAGGGCTTTAACCCGCATATCTATCTTTCCTTTGCGTGCCCGCTGTCTTTGGGGCAGGAAAGCCTGTGTGAGTGCTGCGAGGTAAAAACCGAAGCTGAGAACCCCCAGCTGGATACCTGGTGCGATGTTTTGCAGCCCTACATGCCGCGCGGTATCAAGGTGCTCAGCGCCCAACAGGCGCAGAATAAGGTAGCGGAGATCGACCATGCTTCTTATCTTGTCACTCTGCCCGCCAGCGCCGCCGCTGCGCTGGATGCTTACAACGCAGCCGAAAACGCCATGGTGGTCAAAAAGACCAAGCGCGGCCAGAAAGAGCTGGACCTGAAAACCATTATCCCGCATGTTGAATATGAACAGGCAGGGGAGCAGCTGCAGTTTAACCTGGTGTTGCCCTGCGGCTCCGGCGAAGCACCGAACTATAACCCCGCTTTGCTGCTGGGCTATTTGCAGCAGCAGTACAACATCCCGCCCTGGCTGTGCAGCGTGCTGCGCACGAAGCTTTACACAAAAAACAACGAAGAATTTTGTTAATTTGCCGAAAAGCCCTTGCAAAATCTGCCAGGGTATGTTATTATACTTAAGCGTTAGTGCCGCCGAGCCATCGGCGGGGTAATGACACATCATTATACAGGCGGTCCTCTGCCGCTGTAAGCGGGTATGAACGTCGCAAAACAATGGAGGAATTCATCAATGAACGCAATGCAGAAAATGACCGAGGGCATGATCAAAGAGAACCAGCCCAAGTTTGAAGTCGGCGATACCGTCCGCGTTGATGTTCGTATCAAGGAAGGCGACAAGGAGCGTATCCAGGCTTTCGAAGGTACCGTTATTGCTAAGAAGCATGGCGGCATCGCGGAGACCTTCACCGTCCGCCGCACCTCTTATGGTGTTGGCGTTGAGCGTGTGTTCCCGGTCAACAGCCCGTTCGTCGAGAACGTTGAGGTTGTTCGCCGCGGTAAGGTTCGCCGTGCAAAGCTGTTCTATCTGCGCAGCCGCACCGGCAAGGCCGCCAAGGTCAAGGCTCGCGTCTGATTATCGGCCAATATGCAGCAAAAGGGGAGGACGGTTGGCGTTCTTCCCTTTTTGTTTTATCAATTTCTATGCCAGGCAAGGGGGGCTTGATTGGCTATGGCAAGTGCCGCTGTAACAGAGCGCTGCAAAAAGAACAAAAACCTGCTGGAATGGCTGGATTCCATCATTCTGGCGGTTGCTGTGCTTTCTCTTGTGTTCACCTTTGCCGCACGGGCCATCCGTGTGGATGGGCATTCCATGGACCCCACCCTGCATGATCAGCAGCTGCTGATCATCAACAGTCTGCCGTACCAGCCCAGCCATGGGGATATCGTCGTGATCGACGCCTACACCCCGCACGGCCAAACGCTTATCAAACGCGTCATCGGCGTGGCAGGTGATACGATCGCCATTGATTTTACCACCGGCACCGTGTACCGCAACGGCGAAGCACTGGACGAACCCTATACCGCGGAACCGACCTACACCCGCCTGGATATGACGTTCCCCGTCACCGTGCCGGAAGGCACCATCTTTGTGATGGGGGATAACCGCAACAATTCTTTGGACAGCCGCCGTTCCGATATCGGCTTTGTGGATATCCGGGATGTGATGGGCAAAACCATTCAAAAATATTGACAGGAGAAGCAGATGAGCGAAGATATCATCAACCGCCGCGCGATCCAATGGTTCCCCGGCCATATGGCCAAAACCCTGCGCCTGATGGAAACCGAGATCCGCAACGTGGATTGTGTTTTACAAATTCTGGATGCGCGCATCCCGCTTTCCAGCCTGAACCCGGAAATTGAACGCATCACCTCCGGCAAGCCGCACCTGTATATTATGAATAAAGCCGACCTGGCGGACCCGGATATCACTGCCCAGTGGCTGGCTTACTTCAAAAGTGCCGGGGCTGGCTGCCTGCCCATGAACTCCAAACAAAGCGGCAAGGCAGGTGCAGTCAAAGGCCCCATTGAAAAAGAACTTTCCGCCCTGATGGAGCGCCGCCGCAAAAAAGGCATGATCGGTGCCCGCATCCGTGTGATGGTGGTGGGCATTCCCAATGTGGGCAAATCCACCTTCATCAATTCCTTTGCCGGTGCTGCCCGCGCCAAAGCGGCCAACAAACCCGGCGTTACCCGCGGCAAACAGTGGATCACCGTGGATGATTACGACCTGATGGACATGCCCGGCGTGCTTTGGAAAAAGTTTGACAGTCTGGAAACCGCCACCAATCTGGCGTTCATCGGTTCCATCAAAGATGATATCCTGGATATCGAGGAGCTTGCCTGTGGTTTGCTGTCCGGCGTGCGGGCCATCTATCCGCAGCGCCTGATGGAGCGCTACAAGCTGGATGAGCAGGCTTTGGCTCTGCCGCCATATGACCTTTTGCAGGCCATCGGTGCCAAGCGCGGTATGCTGATTTCCGGCGGCGAGGTTGACACCGAGCGTGCCGCCAAAATGCTGGTCGGGGAATTCCGCGCCAGCAAGTGGGGCCGTATCTCGCTGGAACGCCCGCCGCAGCGCGCAGAAGTGACAGACTGGGAGGGCGATGATGCCGATGAGGACGAGCAGTAACCCCGCGTTGTATACATTTGACGCAGCAAAGCGCGCCGAGCATGGCAACATCTGCGGCGTGGACGAAGCTGGACGCGGCCCCCTGTGCGGGCCGGTCTGCGTAGCCGCCGTCATTCTGAACCCGGATGACCCCATTGAAGGAGTCAACGACTCCAAAAAGCTCAGCGAGAAGCGCCGCGAGGCCTTGTTTGACGAGATCATTGCCCGCGCTCTGTGCTACCAGATCGTTTTTATCTCCCCGCAGGAAATTGACGAGCGCAACATCCTGTGGGCTACCATGGACGGCATGGAGCAGGCGGTGGCCGGTTTGGCCGTTACGCCGGACTATGTTCTGGTGGATGGCAACCGCTGCCCGCCCAATCTGGCCCAGCCTGCCGAGGCTGTCGTCAAGGGTGACGCCAACAGCGCCAGTATTGCGGCGGCTTCCATTCTGGCCAAAGTCAGCCGTGACCGGTACATGCTGGAGCTGGATAAACAGTACCCGCAGTACCAGCTGGCCAAACATAAAGGTTATCCCACCAAGCTCCATTATGAGCTGATTGAACAATATGGCATTCAGGATTTTTACCGCCGCAGCTTCTTGAAAAAGCAGGGCTACTGGCCATGAACCGCGCTGACTTGGGTCACATGGGAGAGGCTGTTGCCGCTAAGTATTACATCCGGCAGGGCTACCTGCTGCTGAACCATAACTACCGCACCCGCATGGGGGAGCTGGACTTGATCTTATATAGGGCAGACACCATCGTGTTTGCCGAGGTCAAGACCCGCACCAGCGCCCAGCGCGCCGCCCCAGCCGAAGCGGTGGACTATTATAAACAGCAACGTCTGATTGCCGCGGCAGGCCAGTATCTTCAGCAAAGCCCGTATGCTGATGCCAACATCCGTTTTGATGTGGTGGAAGTTCTGCCTGCCGGTTCCGGCTGGCAGGTCCACTGCATCCGGGATGCTTTTGCCAGCGAATGATGCGGGGCCTATTTTGAGCTGTTTTGGATACAGCAAAACAGGATGTGCAACCTATTTTTGCTGTGCTAGAAAAAACAGGCCTTTCTGTGCGGAAAGGTTTGATAGAGATGAAAAATATATAGGGGGTTTGATTATGCAGTTCCAAAGCACACGCGATCCCAACACCATCGTTTCTTCGTCGGAGGCCATTCTCCGCGGTTTGGCACCGGACGGCGGCCTGTTCGTTCCCACCGCGTTCCCCAAGGCAGAGCTGGAAGATTGGAAATCCCTCAGCTACCCGGAGCTTGCCCAGAAAGTTCTGGCTGGCTTTTTGACAGATTATGACCCGGCTTTCCTGGGTGAAGCTGCCGCTGCAACTTATGGAGATGCCTTTGCCGGTAAGGCGGGTTATGTCCAGAAGGTTCACGATGGCCTGTACTCGCTAGAATTGTGGCACGGCCCGACCTGCGCCTTCAAGGACTATGCGCTCCAGCTGATGCCCAAACTGCTGGTTCAGGCCAAAAAAAACCTGGGCCGCACCGAAACGACCCGCATTCTGGTGGCAACCTCCGGCGATACCGGCAAGGCTGCGCTGGCTGGTTATGCAGGCCTGCCGGGCATTGAGATCGAAGTGTTCTATCCCGATGCCGGTACCAGCGAAATCCAACGCCTGCAGATGGCCACCCAGGCAGGAGATAACGTATCCGTCTATGCCGTGAACGGCAACTTTGACGATGCCCAGACCGGCGTGAAACGCGTGTTTGGCGATGCTTCGGTTGCTGAAGAACTGGAAAAGCGCAATATCTGCCTGTCCAGCGCAAACTCCATCAACTGGGGTCGCCTGGTGCCGCAGATCGTGTACTACTTCTATGCCTACTTCCGCCTGGTGGAGCAGGGCAATGTTGCCTGGGGACAGCCGGTGGACTTCTGCGTGCCGACCGGAAACTTTGGCGATATCCTGGCCGGTTATTATGCCAAGCAGATGGGCCTGCCTGTGGGCAAGCTGGTTTGCGCTTCCAACAAGAATAACGTCCTGACTGACTTCATCAAGACCGGTACCTATGATGCCCGCCGCACCTTCTACAAGACGACTTCGCCGTCCATGGATATCCTGATCTCCAGCAACCTGGAGCGCCTTCTGTACCATGTCAGCGGCAGCAGCGCCAAAGTGGCAGGCTGGATGGCTGACCTGGCAAAGACCGGTATGTACACCGTCGATGCCGAGACCCTGGCCCGCATTCAGGCATCTTTTGCCTGCGGCTGTGCTGATGATACAGCTGGCGCTGCAGAGATCAATGCCCGCTTTGAGCAGGACAATTATCTCTGCGATACCCACACCGCCGTTGCGTTCTGCGTAGCTGAGACGGTGCGCAGCGCGGCGCCTATGGTGGTGCTTTCCACCGCCAGCCCGTACAAGTTCCCGCGCGATGTGCTGGCCGCGCTGGGTGAAACTGCCCCGGAAAGCGACTTTGCCGCCATGGCTGCTCTGAATGTCAAAACCGGCTGCCCGGTTCCGGCTTCCCTCAGCGTGCTGAACACCCTGCCGGTGCGGTTCAATACCGTCATTGAGCCTGCCGCCATCCGGGATGCCGCGCTGAAATAAGCGGCATTAGGGGCGTGCATTACACGCATTAAGTAAGCACTGCCAGGCCCGCAAACGCAGCCCGGCAGCCGCCGGTAAACTGTGGTTATACTTCGCTGAAGGTTTCGCACATTGTTTCTGTGCCGTTGTTGGCGCGGTGGTTCACGTGAATCTCATGCGCTGTGCAGCAGCAGGAGCCATTGTTGTACACACAGTTTTCTACATCACAGCAAATTCCGTTGATTACGTTTTCTTCCATCATGGTGCTTCTCCTTTCTTGGTAAGGCACAAAAAGCGTTTGCTTTTGCGTGCTCTATCAGTATGGGCAGAATACACCAGAATATACTGCCGGGGGTGCATATGGCAATTTTTGTGGTTGGTGATCTTCACCTTTCTCTCGGCGGGGATAAGCCGATGGATGTTTTTGAAGGCTGGGAAGGCTATCTGCCCAAGTTGGAAGCAAACTGGCGCACGCTGATCTCCCCGCAGGATACAGTCATTCTGGCGGGGGATACCAGCTGGGCCATGAAGCTGGAGGACACCAAAAACCGACTTTGC
>ENA-OQNA01000349-OQNA01000349.1-human-gut-metagenome-genome-assembly--contig:-NODE-349-length-12902-cov-7.463953_pt1 | contig 12902 bp, 9 predicted proteins | sample MGYA00242625_ERZ504872 | MGnify/ENA primary metagenome ERZ504872 (study PRJEB26092, sample SAMD00036425) | human gut metagenome | host: Homo sapiens | study: EMG produced TPA metagenomics assembly of...
TCGCGGGAGCCCCCTCGTCAGAGGGGGCAAAGCTACTCGAAGCGGGACTTCGGGACGAATCAAGTATCGTCAGCCCTCAATCGCGATTTGGTGCTTGGACTCGACTTGCGGCTGGGCCTGCATCTTCGGAACCTGGATGCACAGCGTGCCGTTCCGGTAGCTGGCGTGGATGTCGGACTCCTTCACGTCCTCGCCAACGTAGAAGCTACGCGAGCAGGAGCCCATGTAGCGTTCGCGACGCAGCCACTTGCCCGAATCGGACGCGCAAGCACACTTGCTGTCGGAAGCCTCGTCCTCAGCGGCCGGAGCCTTGTCCTCATGCTCGCTGCAACGCGAGGCGGACACGGTCAGATAGCCGTTGTTGAGCTCAAGGTTGATATCTTCCTTCTTAAAGCCAGGCATATCGATGTCGACGTCGTAACCCTTGTCGGTCTCGCGCACATCGGTAGTCATCATGTTGGCGGGCATTACGGCACTCATCGTGTTGTCCGTGTTGCGCCAACCCTCAAAGAACGGATCATCGAACAGATCCGAGAACATCGTGTCATTCATCAAAGCCGGAAACATTGCCATAATCGGTACTCCTTGATTAGGAGAGAATCGGCTTGGCTGCCGGCCGCCAACCCGTATCGCGGGGCTAGCAGCGGTTATCGTGGCCGGTTCCGGAACCCTCCCGGGCTCTCAACCTTTAACCTTCACTTCATCCAATTCCCGAGCGCGGCAATCATTCCGGGATTATGCCCACAGAGAAATTGCGGCGGGAATGGCTGCCGGTAAAGCCGGCCGAGCCGAGCGCCGTGACCACCCTCAGCCAGTCTTACGGCTGCCAGCTCCCGCCAGCGGGAGCATATATACGCACACCAGTAGGCGTACTCATATACCTCTGCCAACGGGAGCATGGTTGCACGTTCCCGCAAACTCCGCCAACGGGAGCATGCTGGCGCGCGAACGGCTCACATCTGCTGGGCGTTTTCGAGCAAGGCGTTTTTGAGGTCGGACTCGATTTGGCGCATCTTGACCTGGGCGGCCTCGCGGTTGGCCTCGCCTTCCTTCTGGATCTGCACGGTCTCCTTCAGGGTGGCGATGAGTTCGGCGTTGATCTTCTCCAGCGTGTCGATTTCCACCACGGAACGCTGGTTGGCCTTTTCCGCGTCCACTGCACCCTTGTACAGGGCGGCCGCGTTACGCGCCAGCAGCTTGTTGGTCACATCGTCGGCCTTGTTCTGCAGGTCGAGAACCTTGCGCTGGTTGGACAGGCCCAGCGCGATCACCATCTGACTCTTCCACACCGGAATCGTGGTGGAGATGGTGGTGTCGATCTTGTCCACGATGGTCTGGTCCGCGTTCTGGATGATTTTGATCTGCGGCGCGGTCTGCAAGGTAACCACGCTGATGCGGTCGAGGTCGTCGAGTCGCTTGGCAAAACGGTCGAGCTTGGACTTGAAGTCCTTCAGCACTTGCGCCTGCATGGCGTCGCCACTGGCGGCGGCCTCGGCCTCCAGCGCTGGCAGCTGGTTGGCGTTGAAGTCGGCGAGCGCCTTCTTGCCGGCCAGTACGGTCATTTTCAGCTCGCGGTATTGCTGGGCGTTCTGCGTGTACATCGTGTCGTACATGGAGATGTCGGCCACGAGTTTGGCTTGCGCGGATTGGAGGGTGGTGATGAGGTGTTGCATGGCGTCGTTGTTGGGCAGTTCGGATACGGCCGGGATCTGGTCGAGCGTGCCGGCCACGCCGAATCGGCTGATCGAATCGGTGCCGGCGAAGTTGGCCGCGCGGAAGCCGTGGCGCTCCCACGCCAGCTTCTGCGCCGCCGGTGTTTTCAACAGGTTCAGCAGTGTGCCGCCTTTTCTCGTCCAAGGCCATCAGCGTGTGGGTGCTCCACACGGTCGGCGTCGGGTAGACGATGACCACGTCGTCCTTGATCTGCTTGAACGCATCCGGCTGGTTCACGGCCAAATCAAGCAGCTGCGATTCGTAGCCCACCATCATCGGCTTGGAGCCCACGCCCAAGGTCAGGAACTGGTTGAACGAATCCTCGGAAGAGGTCTCCATCCAGCCGGATTTGGCGAAGATGGAGGCGATGGTCTTGCCGTCGCGCGCCACCGAATCGACCATGGCCGGCTGCCCGCCGTTGAGCACCGTGGCAAGAAGCGCCGCGTATTCGTTGACTGAGTTCGACTTCACCGGATCGGTCGAGTCGATGCGGAACTGCCCGTAGCCTGCCGTGTATCCGACGTCGGCCCAGGTTGTGTTGGCGACCATCGCGTCCACGGCTTTGGCCATATCCATGTGGTACGCGCCCGAATTGTCCTTGGTCACAAGTCCGCCGTTCACGAGCCCGTCCGCCACGGCCTTGTGCGTGTATAGCACAATCGGTGAGTTGAAGACGATGTCGCTTTGGGGGGCCTTGACGCCTTTCGCATTGCCGTATTCGACGGCCGCGCGCGAGGAGGGGAACATGTAATCCATGCCTTTCCGGTCCGCATCCATCATGGCCAGCGATCCGGCCTTGCGATAGTCGATGGCAATGCCTTGCTTGGCGGCGAGCGCCTTGAACTTGGCGTCATCGAACAGGCCGATTTTCTCGCCGCCCAGGTAGCCGGTGATGCTCACCTGTTCGGTCGGTTCGGCCGGCGCTGGTTGCGATTGCCGCCACACCAGCGTGCCGCAGACCACGCCCACTACCGCAAGCAGGGCGATCAGTCCGATGATTTTTGATTTGGAGAGTTTCATTGTGCGTCCGTTTTCTGGTCCGACTGGTGAGCCGGGCCACCAGATGGAGTCTGACTGGGCGCATGCCGTCCTTCATCAGCAGCCGAGGAAGGCACAGGCGAAGGTGCGACGTCGTCGTATCCATCCATGCGGGCCAACCGTTGGATGGCGTCGGAGTCGGCCGTAATGCCCAACGTCTTGGCGCTTACCGCCCGGCTGAGTTCGCCGGCGGCGGTCTGTTCGAGCACTTGCAGCGCCTCGATGGTTTCGATTCGTACCGTGGCTATCTGATCGCGTGCGCCGGAACTTTCCACGTCCACGTAGGAGCGCAACAGTTTCTCGGTCTGCTCGCCGTACACGGTAATGTAGTGGCGCAACGTCGGGTAGGCGGAGGTGTCTCGGGTCACGTATTGCACTCAATCTTTGGTAGCGGCGATGAAGTCGTTGGCTTCGGCTTTGACGGCTGGGTCACGTACTTACTTGGTGAGCATGGCGATCGAGTTGAGTTGAGCGTTCGCCGCGTCGATCGTATCGGCGGTCTTCTGACCGTTGGGCAAGGCGGAAACCAGCATTTTGCCGATGCGTCGCTCCGGCTCGGTGAGCGTGGAGGCGGCGATATACCCAAGTGCGGCCAGTACCACGGCCACGATCAGGCCGGGCACTCCGCCGCCGACCAGTCCGAAACCGAGCCCGGCGAGCAGCAGTCCGACAACGAATCCACAGATTACCTGGAGCATCAGTTGAAGCCCTTGACTTGGCGGAAGACGGCGGCGAGGTCGCCGGAGCGGCCGTCGAATACCTTGGCGTTGCTCAGGGTGGCGAGAGACTTCAGCTGGCTGGGATCGGCATCGCCGAACATGATGGAGAAGATCGGCAGATCACGGCCGCGCGACTTATAGGCGCTTTCGAATTCATCCTGATGATCGGAGTTGGAGCGGCCGTCGGTCATGAGCACGATGGCGGTGGTGTATTGCGAGGCTTCCGACTCGCTGGGCAGCTCGTCGAGCGCGCTCAGCAGGCCTTCATAGATATCGGTGCCGCCGCTGGCATCGGTGGCATCGGCCTCATGCAGCAGGTCGCTGGTGCTTGTGCCAGTGGCCTTGACCGGGCGGTGGGCCTCGGTTTCAAACGGGATGAGAATGTTCACGTCGCCGCTGGCGGGCTCGATGTACGACTTCTTGGCCTGGTCCGGGTCGAGCGCCGCGTTCAGGCCTTTGACCACGCCGTTCTTGCCCTCTCCAGACATCGAACCGGAGTAATCGACCACCCAAATGGTCCAGCTGGGTTTCCTGAGCGCGGTCTGGTAGACGTTGAGCGCGCTGTCGATCACCGTGGCGGAGGTCATGGAGAACGTGAGTTTGCCGTCGCTGACCGCGGCGAGGATGTCCGCGGTGGAGACGGGCTTGGTGGCGCCGGTGTCGTCAGCCCAGCCGAGTTTGACGGCCTTGGATTTGGCGATGCCGAACACGATCGGCGTGGTGGAGGTGCTGGCCGCGTCTTTGACGATGTGCTTGGTGTCTCCCATCGAAATCCACATCGAGGAGGCAGGCCAGACGGCGTCGTGATCCTGGCCGCCGGCCTTGAGCGCGTTCATAATCTCCAGCGAACCCATGTAGTGCATCGTCACGGCTACGTTGGATTGGTCGGCCGCTTTCTGGATGGCGACGGCGACTTCCTTGTTTTCGGAGCCGGAGGCAATGCTCAGGGTGGCAGTCGGTTTGCCGCCGGACGGCTGGAAGGTCTGCGTGGTGGCGGACGTGCCGTTGCCGTCCGCTGTGCCGTCATCGGAATTATTGAACGCCGTGCAACCGGTCAACGCGAGCACGCCGGCACATACCGCGGCCGCAACCGCGGCGGCGGAGAGAAGACATTATGCCCATAATTCCATGGCTCTCCCGCCATCTAAAGCGGGTCGGGCCACAAGGTGACCGCACGGTGAACAATGGGTGAAGAGCTACATCAGTACGCGGCGCAGGCAATCATGGGGTCGTCGTAGAAGCCGAGGATCTTTTCGAGGTAGGGCTTGTAAGTGCTGTTGGGCATGGAGAAGATTTCGTGGCGCGATTCGGGGAAGCGCACGATGTTCGCCTCGCCGCCGCCGTCCTTGACCAGTTGGACGAAGTGATTCTGCGGCTTATTGAGTACCCAGATGTCGCGTCCGGACTGGAAGAGCAGCACCGGCGTCTCCACTTTGGCGCAGGCGGACGGATTCAGTATGGCCCGGTTGAGCTTCAATGCTTGGCGCACCCATTCGAACGCCGCGCAGTAGGTCTGGTATTCGCTATTCTCGCAACGCAGCTTGAAGTACCAGCGTTCACGCGCTTCGGAAGCGCCCTCGTTGCCTTCCATCGAGAATTCCGGCGTGAAGCCCGACTGCCCGAACACGCGCTTCTTGCCGAAGCCGAGTCCGCACAGCGCGCCGACCAGCACACGGGCCACGCCCAGCGGCATGCCGGTGGCGGGGGCGATCATCGGGGCAGAGAGCACCGCTTTGTCGAACAGGGTGGGGTATCGCTCCAACACGGCCGCGCCGATGCCGCCGCCCATCGAATGGCAGAACAGGTCCAGCGGCATGCCGGCCGCGTACTGCTGGCCGATGGTTTCGGCGAAGCCGGCCAGATCGGCCACGTAGCGCTGCCAGTCATCAATCCACACCATGCAGCGGTTGTCCACGTCGCGCGCGGACTTGCCGTGGCCGCGATGCTCGAGTACACACACCGAGTAGCCGGCAAGCAGAAAATACCAGACGAGCTCGTCGTACTTTTCGGCGAACTCGGTGAAGCCGTGGCTGATGACGATGGCCCCGCGGAAGGTGGCGGTGGCGCCTTGCTCGCGAATCGCGTCGAATTTGGCGGAGTCGTAGCACAGGTAGTGCAGCTGGCCCGAGCGGCCGCCGGTGTCCATAATGCCGGACAGCGGCTCGATCCCGGCCGAACGTTCGGCGGCGGACGGATCGAACCAGCCCTCCTCGCAGCATTGTTCGAGCGCGGGCAGCACCACGTCGGTCATCGTTTCGGCGTACTTGTTTTCGTCGATCATCGTCACCTGCATGGCTCCCATCTTAGGACAAGCCTCACGCCCACACCTCGCACCCACACCACGACACATTCCCGGGAATGCGTCGCAAGCCTGCGCGCCACTGACCGCACAGGCGCGTAGGTTGTGAGGTATGAGCGAAACCAATGATGTCAATGACGCAATCAAGCATTTCCCACGCCTCCGGGCGCGCACGCTGCGCTTCGGCTGCGGCGCACCGCGCTCCGCACAGACCGTGGGCGACGGCTCGCGGGCCCTGTTCCTGCGCTCCGACGGCCCCGAGGATCTGGTGACCGCACTGTGGCTGAGCTGGTTCGACGAGTCCGGCGAACACCATGAGACCAAGCTGGCCGACCCGCGCGAACTGCTGGGCGCAACCGCCGACAGCGAGGACGTGCCGGCCGAGGAGAAGGCCCGCCGCGAGCGTGCGCGCGAAGGCGGCACCGGCATCGTCGGATACTCCGCAGATGACGACGGCAATCGCATCGTGTTCACCATCAACGGCCGCCTGTTCCTGACCGACATCGATTGGAATGACGAGACCGGCGCACCCGAGCCGCACACCCGTGAACTGGCCGGCGAATGGCTCGATGAGGACCCGGCGATGTACACGCCGGTGCTGAACCCGCGCATCGCCCCGGATGGCGAACATGTGTTGTACACCACGGGCAGCTACCTGATGCTGGTCGATATCGGCGGCGAACTAGGTGACCGCATCACCGCGGTCTACGGCGTGAGCGTGGAGGATGAGGACGGCAATCCGGCCGAAAATACGTGGAAAATCGGTCTGGCCGAGTTCGTGGCCGGCGAAGAAATGGACCGGTACGACGGTTTCTGGTGGGCCCCGGATTCGCAGCATGTGCTGTTCGAGTCTTTCGACACCGCCGACGAGCCGACCTGGTACATCAGCGATCCGGCCGACCCCGAGAAGCCGGACGCCGGCCGCCGCTACCCGCGCGCGCTGACCCGCAACGCCGACGTGTACCTGACCGTGATCACGCTGGCGTTCGATGAGAACGACCGGTACGCGGGCATCACCGGCAACGCCGATGTGGATTGGGATCGCGAGGCGTACGAGTATGTGGCCGCCGTGAACTGGCGTCGCGGCCACGATCCGCTGGTGCTGGTGCAGAACCGCCGTCAGACCCGCGATCAGGTGCTTGAGGTGGCGGTCGCGGCGGATGGGGCCGCGCTGGGTGCCACGCGTGTGCTTGAGGAGCACGCGAACGAGCAGTGGATCGACCTGGTTCACGGCACGCCCGCCTACACGCCGGATGGTCGTCTGGTGTGCTCGCTCAACGATATGGCCACGGACACCAACCGTCTGACAATGGACGGCCGCCCGTTCACGCCGGCTGGCTGGAACGTGCGCACGGTGCTCGCCGTGACCGACGAGGATGTGCTGGCCGTGGTGCAGCGCGCGCCCGAAATCGCGCCTGAGGTGCCGGACGCTTGGGCCGATGCGGCCGCCACCGAGTCCGTATTCGGCGACCACGACGCCCGCAGTTTCGACGTGGTGAGTATCGATTACAACGGCACGATCACGCCGGTCACGACCGATCCCGGCCAGTGGACCGCCTCGCGCGGCGAGCGCGGCATCGTGGTCTCCGGCCGCGATATGCGTTCCGCCCGCGCCCAGATGCGGCATATTCTGGGAGAACAGAGCGCCACTATCGCGTCCACGGCGGCCGAACCCGGCTTTACACCGAACGTCACGTTTACGCGACTGGGCGAGCACCAGCTGTACACGGCGATCATCGCGCCGAGCCCGGAAAGCCCGTACGCGCACGCCGAGAAGCTGCCGGTGCTGATGAAGCCGTACGGCGGGCCCGGCTTCCAGCAGGTCATCGCCTCGCAGTCCTTCTACTGGGAGGGCCAGTGGTGGGCCGACCAAGGCTTCCTGGTGGTCACGGCAGACGGCCGTGGCACCACCGGCCGCGGCCCGGCATGGGACCGCGAGATCTTCGAGGATATGAAGGACGTAACGCTGGCCGATCAGGTCGAGGCCGTCAACGCCCTGCCCGAGGCCGTCGCCCGGCTCAACGCCGATGTGGAATCACGTGCGGCACAGCCGGCTGCGGGCGATCAGGCAGACGCCGAGAACCACCCACCGGCGCTTCGCGCCACCTCCCGCCAGCGGGAGGCGATTCCCATGCCGGACCTCGACAAGGTGTGCATGATCGGCTGGTCGTACGGCGGCTTCCTGTCCGCACTGGCCGTGCTGGACGCGCCGAACGTGTTCAAGGCCGCATGCGCCGGCGCCCCGCCCACCGACTGGACGCTGTACGACACGCACTACACCGAGCGCTATCTGGGCCTCGACCCGGATGTCTACTACCGAAACGGCATCGTGCAGGACGCACCGAAACTCGAGCGCCCGCTTATGCTGATCCACGGTTTCGCCGACGACAACGTCACCATCGCCCACAGCCTGCGCCTCTCGCAAGCCCTGATGGCGGCGGGTCGCCCGCACACCTTCCTGCCGTTGACGGGCATCACCCATATGACCAATGACGAGACCGTGGCCGAAAACCTGCTCACCCTCCAGCGCGATTTCCTGCGCGACGCGCTGGCCTGACAAATCGATAACACGCGCACCACCCGAGGTGCTCCACCGGTAAAGCACCTCGGGTGGTGCGCCGCACCCATTTCCGCCCTGAATTTTTGGATATTTTGCACTCATCGTCACGTGAAAGACCGGTTTTTTGTCTCATATTCCCATCACCGCGTAGGATGGGTGAAGATTAGAAAGGGAGGACTATGAGCGTTCTCGACCGTTTTGAAAAAAGCGTGGAGGGTGCAGTCAACGGAGTATTCGCCAAGTTTGGCTCCAAAGACCTGCAGCCTGTCGATCTTTCCAGCGCCTTGGAGCGCGAGATTGACGCCGAGGCCATGCCCGTGGGCCGTGACCGCACGGTGGCCCCGAATGAATACCGTTTCAAGCTCAGTACTCCTGACTTCGACCGTATCGAGGCATGGGGTAGCGAGACCCTGGCCAACGAACTGGCCGATAACCTCACCGAGTACGCGAAGAGCCAGCATTACGCCTTCGTGGGCCCGGTGATCGTGATCTTCGAGGAAGACCTTGACCTGTCCAAGGGCAACTTCAACCTCACCTCCGAATCCGTGCAGGGCAATGCCGTGCCGGTCACCACCGATGCGCAGACCGAGGATAGCCCGGTGCTCGAGGTGAACGGCAACCAGTACCTGCTCACCAAAGACAAGACGGTAATCGGCCGCGGTTCCGGTTGCGATATCGTCATCGACGATCCGGGCATCTCCCGCAAGCACCTGGAAATCGACATCACGGATAACGGCGTGATCGCCCGCGACCTGGGTTCGACCAACGGCACGTACGTGGAGGGCCACCAAGTGCCCGCCGCCACGCTGCTCGACGGCAACACCATCACCATCGGCCGTACCCGCATCCTGTACTGGGCCTCCGCCCAAGCCCAGGAGTAGTCGAGCACACGCCCGAAAGTCGTCCACTTATGACCGAACTGACATTCGCCCTGCTCAAGTATGGATTCCTGATCCTGCTGTGGATATTCATCTGGCTGGCCGTACGTTCGCTGCGCAAGGACATCGAGACGTTCAGTCCGCGACCTTCGCGCGCGCGTCGTCGCCGTGAGCGTGAAGCGCATAAGGCCAAGGCCGAAACGCCGCAGGCAGCTGCGCCGCGCCCGCATCGCCAGCCCAGCGCTTCCGCGTCGTCCGCCGCCTCGGCGCAGCCTACCCTGTTGGTCATCATCGATGGTCCGCTTGCCGGCAGCTCCGTGCCGCTGGCCGAAGCCGACATCACGCTTGGCCGCGCCGCCTCGAATACCGTGGTGCTCGATGACGAATTCGTGTCTTCCCACCATGCCCGTGTCTACCGTGACACGCGCTCCGGGCAGTGGGCCATTGAAGACCTGAACTCCACCAATGGCACCGTGGTCAACCAGCAGCGCATCAGCCGCCCCACCATCCTGCCCGCTCGTATTCCTGTGCGCATCGGCGCCACCACCTTCGAACTGAGGTAGCCGCATGCCAAAATCCGCCGCTTCACAACCGCTGTTCCTGTATTCCACCACGGTGTCCGATGTGGGCACCGTGCGCGCGAACAATCAGGATTCCTCCTTCGCCGGCGAGCATCTCATCGCCATGTGCGACGGCATGGGCGGTCACGCCGGCGGCGATACGGCATCCTCCATCGCCATCCGGTCGCTGGCCCACATCGAGCAGGATGACACCGGTGGCAACGTCGAGACGATCTCCCGCATGATGGAAACCTCCGTTATGGCCGCGCATGACGCCATCGTCGGCAAGGCCAAGCGCGAACGCAAGCTTGCCGGCATGGGCACCACCGTTACCGCAGTGGCATTGGTGGCCGGCTACTGGGTCATCGCCCATATCGGCGATTCGCGCGCCTACCTGCTGCGCGACGGACGCCTGAGCCGCATCACGTGCGACCACAGCTACGTGCAGCACCTCATCAACACCGGTCGTATCACCCCGTCCGAAGCCAAGAACCACCCGCAGCGCAACGTCGTGATGCGCGTGCTTGGCGACTTTGACATTGACCCGCGCCCGGATATTTCGGTTCGCCGAGCCCACCCCGCCGACCGTTGGCTACTGTGCTCGGACGGCCTGTGCGGTGTGCTGGAAGATTCCACCATCGAAGAGACGATGACCACGCTGTCCGATCAGGGCGAATGCGCGCAGCGTCTGGTGCAGATGGCACTGCGGGCGGGCAGCACCGATAATGTCACGGCCGTTATTGCGGATGCCACGTTGGCGTTGGATGCCGATGCGTTCGATCTGCCGCACCAAACGCCGTTGGTCGGCGGTGCCGCCAGCCGTAATCTTGAGCCGATTGCCGACATCGTCAACGAGCCGGTGGCTACCGCGCCCGCACTGCGGGAGGATGATTCCCCCGCCCAGCGCGCCGCAGCATTGATTCAGCCCGCCAGCGCGCACGAGGCGGAGACCGCGCAAACCACGGCCAAACCGTCGTCCACACGCGTGGTGCAGCCGTCCACCGTCCGCGAGGAGACCGGTGAACGAGCCAATCCCGATACCGGTGAGATTCCGGTGGTGCAAAAGCCGGATGGGCGCCTGTCCGCCGACCCCAACGACCCGGATGTGGCCAAAGCCATCCGCGATGAGCAGGTCGAGCAGAAGAAGGCCACGCGCACCAAGAAGCGCCGCAATAAGCTTGCGGTGATTATTACCTGCATTCTTGCCGTGCTGGCATTGGCCGGCGCTGGCTGGGGCGCGTACACGTGGAGCCAGACGCACTACTACGTGGGAGATAGCAACGGCACCGTGGCCATTTATCGTGGCGTGCCGACCAATCTCTTTGGACTTGAGCTTTCGCACGAAGTGCAGACCACCAATATCGCCACCGCGGACCTGCCTCAGACATGGCGTGACCAGCTGAGCCAAGGCATCACAGTCGGTTCGTTGGACGAAGCGCAGTCGCATGTGGGTATTATCCGCACCGAAATGCGCAAACTGGCCAAGCAGCAGGAAGCCGACGCCGCCAAGAAGGCCGAGGCGTCCAATTCCCCGGACAGTTCCAAAGACAGCTCCCAGAGCGATTCCAAGGACAGCACCGAGGATTCGTCCAGCCAGTCCGGCTCCTCGTCAGACAAGTCCGGTTCGTCAAGCTCATCCGATTCCTCGGATAAATCCGGTATCGGAGCGGCCGACAACGCGGCCACGGGAGATTCTCAATGATCGTTACCCGTCTACGTCAGATTTCTTTGTTGCTGATTGCCATGGCAATCAGTGCGTTGGCGTTCATCCAGATGTTCCAGCGCACCGCCGGCGAATTCCCTATGCAATACGCCGGCATGCTGGCATTGGCCGTAGTGCTGTTTCTGGTGCTGTGGGGGCTGATTGTGCGCTTCCAGCCGTACGCCAGCCAGTCGATTCTGCCTTGCGTGCTACTGCTGACCGCCACCGGCGTGACCATGATCGCTCGCATTGACCAGAGCGAAGGTTGGGCGGTTGCCCAACGTCAGCTGATCTGGCTGTGCATCGCCATCGTGCTTTCCGCGCTGCTCATCATCTTCCTGAAGGACTACCGCGTGCTGCGGCGCTTCTCCTACGTGTCGATGGTGGTGGGCTTGGTGCTGCTGCTCGCCCCGATGCTGCCGTTTGTCGGCCAGGAAGTGAACGGCGCGCGCATTTGGATCAGGATTCCGGGACTGGGCCAGTTCCAGCCGGGCGAGTTCGCCAAGCTGTTCCTTGCGTTCTTCTTCGCCGCCTACCTGTTCGACCATCGCGACCAGCTGGCCGTGGGCGGTAAGAAGATGCTCGGTCTGCAGCTGCCGCGTATCAAGGATCTCGGCCCGATCATCGTGGTGTGGATCGCCTCGATGGGCGTGCTCATCATGCAGCATGATCTGGGCACCTCGCTTATGTTCTTCGCCATGTTCGTGGCCATGCTGTACACGGCCACCGGCCGTAAAAGCTGGATCATCATCGGTCTGATCGCGTTCGCCGCGGGTGCCGTGCTGGCCGCAGGCATGTTCAGCCACGTGGGTCAGCGAGTCGATGCCTGGCTGCACCCGTTCAGCAACGAGCAATACAACAAGACCCCCGGCGGCTCCTGGCAGCTGGTCACCGGCATTTTCGGCCTGGCATCAGGCGGCATGCTCGGCACCGGTCTCGGCCAAGGCCATCCTTCGCTCGTTACGTTTGCGAACTCCGATTTCATCTACGCCTCTCTGGGCGAGGAACTCGGTCTGATGGGCGTCCTGGCCATTTTGATGCTCTACCTGCTCATCATTGCCTCCGGCTTTATCACCGCCATGAAAATCAAGGATGGCTTCGGCAAGCTGCTCGCTTCCGGACTGGTGTTCACCATGGCCTTCCAGGTGTTCACCGTGGTCGGCGGCATCACGCTGGTGATTCCTCTGACCGGTCTGACCCTGCCCTATATGGCGGCCGGTGGCTCCAGTCTGATCGCCAACTATATTCTCGCGACCCTGCTCATCATCATCTCGAATTCGGCCAATGCGCCCGAGCCGGAGCTGACCTCGGATACGTTCCAGTACGAGGCTTTGGCCGTGCTGCGCAACAAGGAACTTGAGGCCCGGGCCCGCGCCACTGAGCCGATCGTTCAGCCTCGCAGCGCGTCGGCTACGGCGTCGCAGTCCGAGTCG
>ENA-OQNA01000350-OQNA01000350.1-human-gut-metagenome-genome-assembly--contig:-NODE-350-length-12894-cov-2.242422_pt1 | contig 12894 bp, 13 predicted proteins | sample MGYA00242625_ERZ504872 | MGnify/ENA primary metagenome ERZ504872 (study PRJEB26092, sample SAMD00036425) | human gut metagenome | host: Homo sapiens | study: EMG produced TPA metagenomics assembly of...
TATTTTTAGTTTGATAATTTATACGTTTAAGGCCAATAAGAGCTCGCGCAGGACTTTGCAGGCCATGGCGGTGGAAACGCCGCTTGCATCCAGCATGGGGGCTAACTCGTTGACATCTGCGCCGATGATGTTCGTTTTTGACACGGTGAGAATGGCGTTTAAAAGCTGCATGAACGTCACGCCGCCCGCCTCCGGTGTGCCGGTGCCGGGAAAGCACGAGGGGTCAAGGCAATCGAGATCGATGGTGAGGTAAACCGGCACCTGCGTGCGGCACAGTTCTGCGGTGAGCGCTTCAAGGCCCGAGAAATCGAACTTATGCATTTCGGTGTGCGTCTTCGCAAACGTGAACTCTTCCCTGTCGCCGCTGCGGATGCAGAACTGATGGATGCGGCCGTCCCCTACCAGCTCGTGGCAGCGGCGCAGCACGCAGGCGTGGCTTAATTCGGCGCCGAGGTAATCCTGACGCAGGTCGGCGTGGGCATCAAAGTGAATGATGTGCATAGCGGGATATTTATGCGCCGCCGCACGAACAGCGCCGAGCGTGACAAGATGCTCGCCGCCGAGCAAAAAGTGGGAATTTGCCGTCTTGCAGGATCGTTTCCGCGCGCGCCTCGATGTCTTTGAGGGCGCTTTCGCTGGAACCGAAGCACAGCTCCATATCACCGCTGTCAAACACCTTTATGTCGGTTAAATCTTTATCCTGATACGGGCTGTATGTCTCGAGGCCGTAGCTTTCGTGACGCATGGCGGCGGGGCCGAACCGTGCGCCGGGGCGGTAGCTTGTGGTAGAATCGAACGGCGCGCCGTACAAAACGATATCGGCATCCGCGTAGCTGCTTTCGCAGCCGATGAAAGTTTCAATATTCTGGTGCAGCATTATTTCTCCTCCACTTCCCGCAGCATTTCTTCCAAAAATGCCGGCAGATAAAATGCGCCGACATGCAGACGAGTGGTGTAATAACGCGTGCGCATATTGAGCGCGTTCCACTGGTTGGAGTCAAGGTCGTTGATTGGGTGATATTTCTTGCTGGCAAAGCCGAAAAGCCAGTAGCCTGCGGCGAAGGTGGGAATATGCGCCTGATAAACCTTGCTGATGGGGAACGTCGTTGCGATGCGCTGATGGCTGCGCTGCATGGCAGTGGCATCCTCCGCATAGAACGGGCTGCCCTGCTGGTTGACCATGATGCCGTCCTCACGCAGAGCATTATAGCAGCTTCCGTAAAATTCGCGGGTGAAAAGCCCCTCGGACGGGCCGAACGGGTCGGAGGAATCGACGATGATGAGGTCGTACTCATCTTCACACTTGCGAATGAACTTCAGCGCGTTTTCGTAGTAGATATGTACACGGCGGTCGTCCATGCGGCAGGCGTTGCTCGGCAGGTAGGCGCGGCAGGCCTCGATGACCTGCGGGTCCATCTCGACGAGGTCGATGCGCTCTACGCGGTCGTAGCGGGTCAGCTCGCGCACAACGCCGCCGTCGCCTGCGCCGATGACGAGAATGTCCTTTGCATTGCGGTGCACGGACATCGGCACATGGGTGATCATTTCGTCGTAGATAAACTCATCGCGCTCCGTGAGCATGACATTGCCGTCCAGCGTCAGCACGCGGCCGAACTCCGGCGTTTCAAAAATATCGATGCGCTGATAGGCGCTTTGCTTTGAATATAACTGGCGGTCCACACGGATGCTGTGCTTGACATCCGGCGTGTGAAATTCCGAAAACCACATTTCCATTTTTGTTCCTCCTTATGCAAGCACGTTCAGGCGGAGGATATCGGGATCCTCCGGGCCGGTCATGCTGCAGCCTTTGGCTTTGGCGTATTCGATGTAATCGAGGATCTCCGCCGTGATGCGTTCGCCCGGTGCCAAGATCGGAATGCCCGGCGGGTAGCACATGACGAACTCGCTGCACACCATACCCTCCGTCTCGCGGAGCGGCAGGCTCTTTTTCGGTGCGTAGAACGCCTCCTGCGGACTGGCGGCAACCTCGGGGTCGATGTACTCCTGGCTCAAAAGGCCGGTGCCGTCCGTGCTGTACCGGCGCTTGATTTCGGCCAAAGCACTGACAAGGCGCTCCACCTCCTGCGGGCGGTCGCCGATGGAAAGGTATGCAAGGATATTGCCGATGTCGCCGAACTCGATCTGAATATCGTATTCGTCGCGCAGAATGTCGTAGACCTCGATGCCGGCAAGGCCGATGTCGAGCGTGTGGACGCTGAGCTTTGTCGTATCGAAATCGAACACGGAGTTGCCGTTGCAGAGTTCTTTGCCAAACGCGTAGTAGCCGCCGACGGCGTTGATCTCCTCGCGGGCGTATTCTGCCATATCGGCGACCTGATGGAACACTTTGCGGCCGCGCAGTGCCAGATTGCGGCGGGAGATGTCCAGGCTGGACATGAGCAGATAGCTGCCCGAGGTCGTTTGGGTAAGGTTGATGATCTGTCGCACATAACCGGCGTGGACATTGGGGCCGATGAGCAATAAGCTCGACTGTGTTAAGCTGCCGCCGCTTTTGTGCATGGAAACGGCCGCCATATCCGCACCCGCCGCCATAGCGGAGACCGGCAGGCCGCCGCCGAAATAAAAGTGCGTGCCGTGTGCTTCGTCCGCGAGGCACAGCATACCGGCATCGTGCGCCATTTGTACGATTGCGCGCAGGTCGCTGCAAATGCCGTAGTATGTGGGGTTATTGACGAGCACCGCCACGGCGTTCGGGTGTTCGCGGATGGCTTTTGCCACCTGCTCGCGCTTCATACCGAGCGAAATACCGAGGCGATGATCCACCTCCGGGTTGACGTAGACCGGCACCGCGCCGCAAAGCACCAAAGCATTCAAAACGCTGCGGTGGACGTTGCGGGGCAGAATAATCTCATCACCGCGCTTACATGCGGTGAGAACCATGCTCTGTACGGAGCTTGTGGTGCCGCCCACCATTAAAAACGCATGTGCCGCGCCGAATGCATCGGCGGCAAGCTCCTCCGCCTCCCGAATGACCGACACCGGGTGGCAGAGATTATCGAGCGGCTTCATACTGTTGACGTCCAACCCGACGCACTGCTGACCCAGAAAGGCGGCCAGCTCCGGGTTGCCGCGGCCGCGCTTATGACCCGGCACATCAAACGGCACCACACGCATGTTGCGGAATTTTTCGAGCGCTTCATGGATTGGTGCGCGGCGCTGGTCGAGCTTTGCGCGTTTTACATTTTCGTTCATCTTTTCCCTCCGTTCAAAGCCCTTTGCAAAACAAAAAACGCAAGCCCGGCACGTAGGTGCAGAACTTGCGTTTGAATCGCTTATTTTTTGGGCGCATGTTCTCGGAACATAAAAACATGGTATCCCGGAAAGCGGAGCGTTTCAGAGTCTATATAGCAATTAAACTTTTACTACTCTTATTGACGTTTCACAAGTCTGCGTTTTAGCGCAATTTCATGGTTGCAAAGGAACCATCTTATAAAATCTGAGCTTTTTAACTCAGTCAATAAGGCAGCCGAAGCTGCCGGTCGGCAGTGGACCCGGCTGTCCGTATGGCCTTAGCCCAAAAGGGCGGTCCAAAAGTAAAAATTGCTTTGAAAAACTCTTACATCTCACTTCGTCTTTCAAAATCGATATGAGTATATCATAAACGACAAATCGTGTCAACAAAAAATTTGGGGCCGCATTATTTCCAGCCGCGGGCGGTGGGGTCAAGCATTTCGGCTGCGGAATATATGAGCGCATTGCAGACGGCGGCGGCTATAGTGCTGCCGCCCTTGCGCCCAAATGCAACGATGGCGGGGACGTGGTGCTTTTCGCACACGGCGAAAATGTTTTCTTTGCTCTCGATGACGTTCACAAAGCCGACCGGCACACCGATGACGAGCGCGGGGCGCAGACCGTTTTCGATCTCCTCGGCAATGGCGAACAGCGCGGTGGGCGCGTTGCCGACCGCCAAAATCGCGCCGGGGTATTCTTTTGCAGCTTTGTGCATGGCGGCAACGGCGCGCGTGGTGCCGCTTTCTTTTGCGCTTTGGGCAACTGCGGGGTCTGCCATAAAGCACAGGGCTTCCCCATTCAGCTTTTTGAGACCCGGCTTGGAAACACCTGCGAGCGCCATATTCGTATCGGTGATGATCGTGGCGCCGTTATGCAGCGCTTCTATGGCTTTTTGCACGGCATTTTCGGTAAAATGCAGCGTTTCGGCGTACTCGAAATCCGCCGTGGTGTGAATAACACGCTTGACGACGGCAAGGTTTTCCCTTGGTATCCGGATATGCCTCTCTTCAAGCTCCTTTGCGATAATCTGCATGCTGGTGCGCTCAATATCGGCGGGCAGATGATGTTGCGGGATCATGCTTTGCACCTCCTCGGGTTTTCCATGCCCATGGCGCGGTACACGGCATCCATATCGAGGCTGTTCCGCACGCCGTCGGCTAAAATGTCGAGCTGCTCGCGGCGGTATTCCTCCATGGAAACAGGCACGGCGGCCGCGGGGTCTATCCCCTTGCGGGCGCAGAGGTATTCCGCAAGCTTTTCGGTCAGCTCGCCGCTGTCAAAGAGGCCGTGCAGATACGTGCCGAAGACGTTTTGATTTGTGCAGCCCTCTTTTGTGCCGTCCGCATGCGTACAGAACGGCTCACCGCGGACGATCGTATTGCCTGTGTGAATTTCGTAACCGGTGAGCATCGCCCCTGTAAACGGCGCGGCGATGACTTCGCCTGTGACCTGCGCGCGATGCTTTTCAGCGCAGAATGTCGTTTCGGTCGGCAGTAAATTCAAGCCGCGAAGCGTTTGCGGGCGACCGCTTTCGGAGCCATCCGGGTCGTGCAACGTCTCACCAAGCATCTGGTAACCGCCGCAGACGCCAAGCACCGGCGTCTCTTTCGCGGCGAGCTTTAAGATGACGGCTTCGAGTCCCGACTGGCGCAGCCAGAGGAGATCCTCAACCGTGTTTTTCGTGCCGGGCAGAATCACAAGGTCGGGCGCGCCGAGCTCGCGGGTGTTTTGCACGTAGCGCACATCCATTAAAGGGTGCTGCTCGAGCACCATGAAATCCGTGAAATTTGAGATGTGCGGCAGGCGAATGACGGCGATATCCAGCGGACGCACGGCGTCTTTTTTTTCAAGGCGCTCGGAAAGGGAGTCTTCGTCCTCGATATCGACGCGCAGATACGGCACGACGCCCAGAACGGACAGGTGCGTTTTGTCTTCGAGCATGGAGAGGCCGGGGCGGAGAATTTCGACGTCACCGCGGAATTTATTGATGACAAGCCCCTTGATGCGGTCGCGCTCGTCCGTCTCCAGCAGCTCTACGGTGCCGAAAAGCTGCGCGAACACACCGCCGCGGTCGATGTCGCCGACGAGCAGAACGGGCGCATCGACAAGCTTTGCGAGCCCCATGTTCACGATGTCATCGGCTTTCAGGTTGATCTCTGCCGGGCTGCCCGCGCCCTCGATGACGATAACGTCAAAATCTTCTGCAAGGCTGTTGTAGGCGCGCAGAATATCGGGAATGAGTGATTTTTTCATCTTGAAATACTGCGAAGCTTTCATCTGGCCGCGCACTTCGCCGTTCACGATGACCTGACTGCCGACATCGCTGCTCGGCTTCAACAAAATGGGGTTCATGCGCACGTCCGGCTCCACACCCGCCGCCTGCGCCTGTACGACCTGTGCGCGGCCCATCTCTAAGCCGTCACGGGTAACGAAGCTGTTCAGCGCCATATTTTGACTTTTGAACGGTGCGGTGTGCAGACCGTCCTGCGCGAAAATGCGGCACAGCGCCGCGCATAATAAACTTTTGCCCGCGCCGCTCATCGTGCCCTGCACCATGATGCACTTGGCTTTTTATTTCGCTCATTTCAGCACCTCCCGCATGATTTTCAGTAGCTTTCGTTTTCCTCCGGCGTGCGCACGGCGGTGCGGTACCAGGTGTTATCGAGCCCCGGGTAGTTTGCACAGCCGCGCACGACCGCGCCTTTTTCTTTTAGTCGCTCGCCGAAATCTTCCGGCGCTTTGAATAACAGGAAATTTGCCTGCCCGTCCAAGACGCGCAAGCCGAGCGAGCGCAGGGACGCGATCATTCTGGGCCGCTCCCGTGCGATTAAGCTTCGCACGCGGTCGGCGTATTCGGTTTCATCTAACGCCGCGACGCCTGCCGCCTGTGCGAGTGACGAGACTGCCCACGGCTGCCCCGCTTCGCGCATATTTTCTAATAATTTTTCATCTCCGCTGAGTACATAACCGAGCCGCACGCCCGCCATGGCGTATAATTTTGTGAAAGCTTTCAGAATAACAAGCTCGGGGAACTGCGCTAAAAAGTGCTTTGCAGTCCGGCTTTCGTGCTCCGGGAGAAAATCGAGGAAACACTCGTCGATGACGGGCGTTGCATGACATGCCCTGCATTTTTTCAGGAGTTTTTCGAGAAAATCCGACGTAACGATCTGCCCGGTGGGGTTGTTTGGTTGACATAAGAACACCATATCGATGGTTTCGTGGAGAGCAGAGAGCAACTCTTCGGTGATTTCAAAATCGTTTTCCTCTTTTAAAAAGAAATATTCGACTTCACAGCCGACGGTTTTGAGTGCGGACGCGTACTCTGCGAAAGTCGGCGCGGGCAATAATGTGCGGCGCGGCTTTTTCGCGAGCACGAGCCGAAAAATGAGGTCTGCCGCGCCGTTGCCGCAAAGAATTTGGTTTTCGTGTACGTTTTCGCTTGCGGAGAGTTTTTGGCGCAGCTCTCTGCAAAGCGGGTCGGGGTAGCGGTCTGCGGTGGGCAGTGCGTTTACGATTGCCAGTGCAACGCCCTCCGGCAAACCGAGAGGGCTGACATTCGCGGAAAAATCGAGTGCATCGCGGCCGAATTTTGCGCGGTAGCCCGCCCAGTCGCCGCCGTGTGTGAGTTCCATATTCTCTCCCCCTTTACAGTAAGACGAATGCCGCGCGAACGAGCAGACCGAGCACGAGTGCCAAAATGCTTTCTGCGTACATCATGCGGTCGGCTTTCAAAATGTCCTCCGGCATGACCGGGCGCAGCGGGTCGCCGATCGTCGGCTTATCATAGTATTCACCGAAATAATATGCGGGCCCGGCGAGCTGCACGCCGAGCGCACCGGCGCAGGCACTTTCCGTCTGCGCGCTGTTGGGGCTTGCATGATTTCGGCGGTCGCGCCGCCAGATCTTCCACGCGCCCTTGACGCTGTTTCCCGTGAACCTCGCCGCGAGCACCCACAAAAGTGCCGCGATACGACTCGGAATGTAGTTTGCGGCATCGTCAAGCTTTGCGGGCACGCGCCCGAAGTTTATGTACTTTTCATTTTTGTAGCCGAGCATGCTGTCCATCGTGTTGATGGCTTTGTAGGTCAGCGCAAGTGGTGCGCCGCCGATGAGCATGCAAAGAAGCGGCGCGATCACGCCGTCACCGGCGTTTTCGGCAACGGTCTCCACAGCGGCTTTTGTCACGCCCTCCATGGAAAGCGCGTCGGTATCACGCCCGACAATGCGAGAGACGGCCTTGCGCGCGGCGGGGAGGTCGTTCTTTTTGAGCTCCTTGTAGACGTTGCGGCTCTCCTGCACAAGTCCCTTTGCGGCAAGTGACTGCGCGCACCAGAACATTTGAATCAAAAGTCCGAACACCCAGTGAATTTTATAAAAAGAAGAAGCACACCGCGCCGGAAAGCAGGAATGTGCCGACAGGCAGGATGAATGCGGTGATTGCGCCGCCGATACGCTCGCCACGCGGTGTTTTCGGTAAAATTTTCCGCAAGCTTCGATCTAAAAAGGAGATAACCTTCCCCATATATACAACCGGGTGCGGCAGCCACAGGGGGTCGCCGAAGATTGCGTCTAAAATGAATCCACCGAGGACGGCGAAGAAAATCAGCATGTGGCCTCCTTTGTGTACTGCACGGTCCCGATGAGATGCAAAACGTGCTTTTCCTGCCAATCGCGGGCATCGAGCACATAGCCGCCGGCAGTCGGCGCACACCATTCATAATAATTTTTCTGCGGCACAGCGTACTTTTCCATGACGGCCATCTGCGTGCCGCCATGCGCAACGATAACGAGCATGTCTTCACTGTTTTGAATAGATTGATTTAGCAGGGATTCAAATGCTTTGCAAACACGCTCGCTGAAATCCGCTTTGCACTCGCCGCCGGGACAGGTGCTTTCGCAGTTAGAATCCACCCATGCGCGGTAGGCGGAATCGTGCTCCATCTCTTTATAGTTACGTCCCTCAAATACGCCGAAATTCATCTCGCCGAGGTCGTTTACGGGGATATACTCGGCAGTCGGAAATAAAATCTCCGCTGTCTGTTTTGTGCGCTTTAACGGCGTGACAAAAACGGTTTTGGGCGAAAAGTCCGCCTGCTTCAGTGCCGCAAGCCCGGCCGGTGAGAGTGGAATGTCCGTCACGCCCTGATAGCGGTAATCCACATTATAGGCGGTTTCACCGTGGCGCAAAAGGTAAATTTTCATTTGGGCAATTCCCCTTTCAAGACGGTCGGAATGCCGCAGAACATCTGCACAACACAATCGGCACGTGCGGCGAGCAGGCATGCCAAGCGGCCGGCTTTTTCGCGGTTTGCGCGCTCTGTGGCATCAACGGGCACAACACCGCCGCCGACTTCCGTTGCGGTGATAATATCGTATTTTTCAGAAAGTATTTTAGCAAGTGCTTCGAGGTCTTCCGTCGTTTCGGCCTGCTTTTGCACCTCAAAACAGCATGTACCGCCGAGCTTTTGCGCGAACGTGCGCTTGCCGCTGTAAAGCGGACCTGTGATGAACACCATTACAAAATTCCTCCCACTGGCACACGGCGAGCGCTGCCAACATGGCGAGCTCTGCCCTTTGCAGGAACCACCCGGCAAGGTCGCCCGTGATGCCGCCGAATTGCTTTTTCGACACTGCGTAATACCGCCGAAAGACAAGTAAAACCAGCCAAAAACTGCCGCCCAGCCGCCGAGCACGATCATCGCAGCACCGAGCACGACAGTATAAATAATCAAGACGCGGCGCACCGTTATGCGGTTTGCGGCTTCCGAGAACGTATGCGCGGAGACCGGTGTTTTTCGCCATGGGAAATGATGCCACGGCGAGACCGGAAAAACGCACGTTCCAAGGTGAGTGCCAATATCCAGATCACACCGAAACGTACCGTAAATTTTCACCGAAGCACAGAGCGCAAAAATACAATATGAAATATGTGCATAATCGGATAACTGCAAATGCACCGCAGTGTGGATCTTTCAAAATTTCGAGCTTCTTTTCCGCATCACCGTAGCTTGAGAGCGCATCGCATGTGTCGGCGAAGCCATCCAGATGGATGCCGCCGGTGACGAGCACAGGCACAAGGCAAAAGCCTGCTGCGCGGACGAGCTCCGGCACAGGCAGGACGCCGGCTAAGCACCACAACCCGCCGCACACTGCACCGATGAGCGGGAATGCGCACAGCGCGTATCGCATGTTCTTTTGGCTCCATTCGAACTGTGGCATTGGAATCGCCGAAAACATAGCGAACGCCACGGCAATCGTCTGCAAAAATCGTCATACCTTTCCCCCTCCTTTGTAATAAACCGGGATACCGCACACTACGCGGCAGACGTGATCCGCGCGGGCGCGATGCCGTTTTGGATCTGCGCCAGCGCTTTGAGGTACAGATCTGTTTCGTCGGCATACTCTGCACCGCCGCTGAACACCTCGTTGCCGACAACAATCAGATGTTCGCATTGTTTATGTAGTATTTCAACGCCATACAGAACGGCTTCTGCGGTATTGACCCCCGCACCTTTCGGATCGTACAGCTCGTTTGCGGTCAGGTTGCCGAGGTCTTCTAGCAGAACTATTCCGCGATTTGGTATTCTGATTTTATCAATACTGATAGGTGATTCAATCGTTTCAAACTGTTTTTCTTTTCGCATGGCGCGGTGCTTTTCGACGCGTTTGGCGCACTCTTCATCCCATACCTGCATGGTGGCGACGTAGTAACGCGGTAGCGGGAGCTTTAAGGTCAAGCTTTCTGCATAGGCGCTTTTGCCGCTTGCTGCGCCGCCGATGACGAGCGTCAGCATTGCGGGGTGTACGGCGCGATGCCGCCCTCCGTGAACGAATAACAGTTGTCGTAGACCGCGAGTGCCATGTCCCACAGCGGCAGGCTTGCGACCGCGCCGGTGCCCTCGCCGAGGTGCATATTCGCCGTGATGAGCGGCTTTTTGCCGAGCGCTTCCAAAACGATACGCGCCGCGGGCTCCGCCGAAACGTGGCTTGCGAACATGGCCTTAGTTGCCGTTGGGCACAGCCGTGCTGCACAAAGCGCCGCCACACTGCTGATGAAACCGTCGATAATGACAGGGATATTCTCCAGAGCACCGCCCAAAAACACGCCGCACAGCCCGGCGATATCTAAGCCGCCGAGCGCCGACAGCACGCCGATCACATCGGCTTTTTCGGGATGATTGATCGCAATGCCTTTATAGATGGCCTCGATCTTGCGGCGCAGACCGTCATTGGAGAGTCCCGCGCCGCGGCCGGTCATTTCTTCGGGCGCACGGCCGAGCAAAACGCTGCTCACGGCGGCAGAGGTTGTCGTGTTGCCGATGCCCATTTCGCCGGTCGCGAGGAGCTTTATGCCCTGCGCTTTCTGCTCGCGGACGAGCTCGATGCCGGTCTCGATGGCTTGTAAAGCGTCCTCGCGGGTCATGGCAGGGCCGCCGGTGAAATCATTCGTACCCGCACGCACACGGCAATTTTTCACACCGTCCACGGGCGCTCCCGCGATGCCCATATCGACGGGAATCACACCGCAGTGCACCGTTTCCGCCATTTTGCAGACGCTTGTTTTGCGCTGCGCAAGATTCTGCAAAACGGCGCGCGTCACGTCGCTGCCGGACTGGCTGATGCCCTGCGCGATGACGCCGTTATCCGCGCACAGCACCAATACCGCGCGCTTTGAAAAATCGAACTGCGGCACACCTGTAAGCGCAGCCACATCTTCTAATAACGGTTCGAGATCGCCAAGCCCGCCGAGTGGCTTTGCAAGCGACGCCCAATGCGCGTGGGCGGCTTTGCGCGCGGCTTCATCCGGCTGCGTGATTGTTTTGAGCCGGTTTTTAAGTTCTGTTTCCGTCATATTTTGTCCCTCATGTAGCGGCGGGCGGCGTCCGCAAAGCGCTGCGGCAGCGGCGTGCCCGCCCAGTATAAATGCGGAAAACCCGCATAAAAATGTTCGTTTGCAAAAGTACAGTCCCACGTACGGCCGTTCGGCTTTGTCGCTGTGCACGCTATGCCGTTTTCGTTGGAATCCCAGTGGTGAAATTCGTGCACAGGAAGCAACTCGTCTTTTTTTTAGCAGCATGCTGTTCTCCTTCGCAGTAAGCGTCGCGTAACCGAAGCGCACGAGGTGGCCAACCTTGAAACCTTCGCCGGGCAGAACGCCTGCCATACGGTATTTGTCGCCGTTTACATCTTCAAGTGTTTGACCTAAATACAAAAAGCCGCCGCATTCTGCCACAGTCGGCAAACTGTTTTTGATTGCGGTTTTGATGCACAAAAGCATCTCGGTATTTTCGCTGAGTGCCTTTGCGCAAAGCTCCGGGTAACCGCCGGGCAGATACAGCCCGCTGATAATTTTGAGGCAAGCTTTTATCGTGCAATCGGGCTGAAAAAGACAGGTTCTGCGCCGGCGTTCTTTGAACGCTTCAAGCGTTTCGGTATATGTAAAACAAAAGGCTTCATCCCTTGCAACGGCGATGCGCACATTAGGAATCGGAAATTCCTCTTTCGGTACTTTGGGTGCCGGACACGCAAAGACGCTAAAGAGTTTTTCAAAATCGACCGTCTTTTCCATCGTCTCATGCAAAAGTGTGATCTTCTTTTGCAGATTTTTAATCTCACCGGCGGTTTTAAGCCCCAGATGCCGACTTTCGATCGCAGCTTTGGGCATTGGGGGCAGATAGCCGATAACAGGCACACCTGTCTCCTTTTCGAGCATCGGTGCTAAAATCGGTATAAATTTTCTTTACAGTCATTCAGTATAATACCGGCGATATGGTGCGGTGTGCGGAAGGACATTAAGCCGCGCACCTGCGCTGCGAGGGTTAAGCTTGCACCCTTCGGACGCAGGACAAGCAGGACGGGTAGATTCAACGTATCGGCTAAATGCCACGCACTTGCGATGTCGCTTGTGCCGCCGAGGCCGTCATAGTACCCCATAGCACCCTCGCATATAGCAGCACCGTGATCGGCTGCGCTTTTATTATATAAATTTTGCACTATTTGCAGCTTTGAGAAAAACAAATCAAGATTGTGACTTTCAACGCCGAGTACGCTGCGGTGAAACATGGGATCAATATAATCGGGCCCGGATTTAAACGCACAGGGATTGAGGCCGCGGGCTTTGAGCGCCGCAAGCAGCGCAATGGTGACGGTCGTTTTGCCGCTGCCGGAGTTCTGCGCGGAGATGAGCATTTGCAGCATGTCATTCCCTCACAATCAAAAAAACGGGATTATTCGCCTTCATCAGGTGCAAATTACCGACTGAACTGCTGCGGCTTATGGCAATTTGTGTGATTTGCGCAGTCATGCCATGGGTTGAAAAAGATGAAAGCGCCGTTTGCAGCGTTTCAAGCGCGATAGCGGAAACACACAGGCGAGCACTCGGGTTTGCGGTCAATACAGCATCGATGATCTCGGGCAGATTGCCCTTACTGCCGCCGATAAACACGGCATTCGGTGCAGGAAGACCCGTTAATTTTTCCGGCGCTTTGCCCTCTACAAGTGTCAAATTATGTACATGAAATTTGTCTCGATTTTGTTTTATCAGTCGAACAGGCGGCTGCGTCACACTCCACGGCATACACGTATCCGAGCGCGCAGCAAGCGCCATTTCTATGCTGACACTGCCGGTCCCGCGCCGACTGT
>ENA-OQNA01000352-OQNA01000352.1-human-gut-metagenome-genome-assembly--contig:-NODE-352-length-12873-cov-5.251608_pt1 | contig 12873 bp, 9 predicted proteins | sample MGYA00242625_ERZ504872 | MGnify/ENA primary metagenome ERZ504872 (study PRJEB26092, sample SAMD00036425) | human gut metagenome | host: Homo sapiens | study: EMG produced TPA metagenomics assembly of...
GGCCAGCGCCAGCATTCCGGCATCGTTGGGACCGTCGCCCACGGCAATGCAGTCCGCAGCGGCCAGGCCCAGATGGTCCAGCAGTGCCTGCAGGCCGGTTGCCTTGTCCTGTCCGGCGCGCAGGATATCGCACCCCGTCACGTGGTAGGGCAGGAACTGCAGCCCCAGGTAGCCGTATTTGGCCTGGAACTTGGCGATATCTTCCGCCGCCAGCATGCCGAACGCGGAAAACGGCATATCCAACAGGTGGCGGTCCTGGTCCTCGCCGTCTTTCAGGCAACCTTCCAGTGCAGCGGCTTTCTCCTGCACATGGAAGGCCTCATAATCCAGGTAAACATACCCGCCGTCCGAAAAGCTGAATCCCAGCGGGTGCTCATAGTCCTCGCAAAAATCCACCAGAGCGTACATTTCCTCGGCGGTCATGTGACTGGTGTACAGGGCGGTCCCGGCGGCATCCTCCACCTGGGCACCGGCGGCGCAGATCCAGTAATCCGGCCGGATGCCGCGCAGCATTTTGGCGGGGATCTCTGCCCGGCAGCGCCCCGTGGCAATCACGAGCTTGACCCCGGCTTTCTGCACGGTGCGCAGGGCATCGACGTTTTCTTTGGGCACGCGCGGCTCCCCATGGGGGCGCAGGGTGCCGTCAATATCTAAAACAAGCAAAGTGGCAGGCATGGCAGGTACTCCTTAACATTTGGTTTGGTTTCTTCTATTATATCAAATCCGCCCCCAAAGTCTAGCAGGGGGCGGGCAAACATATAGTTGTGGAGAAAAACAATGAGCGAAAGGCGGGCGGCGCACCATGCGGCATACCAGACGAAAAGAACGGGACGGGCTGGACCTTGCGCGCCCGGCACCGCGCAGACGGCACAAAACGCTCCGGCAGCTCTGTGCGCTGCTGCTGGGGCTGGCGGGCCTTGCCCTGCTTAGCATGGCCGTGTGGGGGGCGGCTTTGCCCCGGCGGCTGGATGATGCCTTAGCCCAACACTATGCCGCCCAAATGAGCGTGATGCAGCGGGAGCTGTTTGCCCTGCACCGCCGGCTGGCAGAACACGAACCGGATGCCGAAGAAAACGCCGCCATGCGCAATTTTTTGCAAAGCAGGCAGACGGACGGCGAACGCTGGGACCCCGTGTGGACCGCCGCCCGCTGGCCCGGCGGATTTTTGCTGGCGCAGCCGGTGCAGGCGGGGGCCGCCGTGCTGGACCGCAGCGGCCGTTTTGCGGGCATTGCAGGGGAGCATGGCACGGTGTCCCCGGCGGGCAGCGGAGCGGGGGCAGTCCCGGCTCTGGTGGGGCAGGCCCTTGGCACGCTGACCCGCCAGAACGGAGTCCTGTGGGTGACCGGCCTGCCCTGCAGCTGTAAGGCGGCAGCGGGGGAGTTGGCCGTTACCGCGCAGGGACAGTATTGGGCCGGGCAGCTGGCAGCAGCGCCCCAGCCCGACCCCGGCGGCCTGACCCTGCGTGCCCCGCTGGAAGATACTGCCGATGAAACCGACTGCCTGTATTTCATCGGGGGCTGACAGCTGCGGCAAAACCTTGTATAATACCCATATGGCAAAAGGACAGACCAAAGAACGATCAGACCAGAGCAGGCAGTGGCCTGCCGGGAGGTGCGCATGAAAAAAGACGGCAAAAAGAGGGTGTGGTTCCTGCTGATTTTCTGCACTGCCGTGTTTGCGGCATTTTTGGTGCGGCTGTACTGGATGCAGTTTACCATGGCGGATCACTATGCTAAAAAGCTGGAACAGGCATCTCAGACCAGCTATACCGTGCGAATCCCGGCGGCGCGGGGAAGCATTGTGGACCGCAGCGGCACGGCGCTGGTGCAGGATGACACCGTGTATGACCTGGCGCTCTGCGTTCCGGCCCCACCGGACACCGAGATGGCGCAGACCCTGCAAACGTTAAAAGAACTGGATCTAGGCGGCAAGGATGTGGAAACACAGCTTGCCGCCTTTTGTTCTGCCGTTTCGGCGGGGGAACTGCCGCTGGCTGAAAATCTGACCCAGGCACAGTGCCAGAGCCTGCTGGCTGCCGGTCTGCCCCAGAGCGGGGCGGTGCGGCTGACTGCCCGCGGTACCCGCACGGCGGTGGATGGCACCCTCGCTCCGCAGCTGCTGGGCGGCGTGGGGGCCATGAGCGCCGAGCAGTGGGCACAGAAAAAGGCCCAAGGCCTTGCCATGGATGAATCCATCGGCCAATGGGGGCTGGAAGCCGCCTGGGAGGATGCTTTGCGCGGCAGAGCGGGAAGCCTGAAAGTGACGGTGGACCGCAGCAGTGGCGGCCGCACCGAAACCATACAAAGTACCCCGCAGGCCGGGGACACCCTGCATCTCTATCTGGATGCTGACCTGCAGCGCACCCTGCGCAGCGCATTGCAGCAGCAAATTGAAACTTTACAGGCCACAAAGCCGGAAGGCAAGGGCAAAGAAGCCCGCGCCGGGGCGGCTGTGGTGGTGGATGTGCAGACCGGCGGCGTTCTGGCGGCGGTCAGCCTGCCGGATTATGACCTTGCCAGCTGGCGGCAGAATTATGCCGCACTGGCCACAGCCCAGGGAGCACCGCTGGTCAACCGGGTGCTGAACGGCCAGTATGCGCCGGGGTCGGCGTTCAAACCGGCAGTAGCGGCATCGGCTCTGGCGGCGGGGATCATCACCCCGCAAAGCACTGTAAACTGCGGCGGACGGTACACCTACTATGCGGGCTACCAGCCGCGCTGTTTGCAGCTGGGGCACCGCGAGGCCGTCAGCATGGTTACGGCGCTGCGCCACAGCTGCAACATTTATTTTTATGATGTCGGCCGCCGCCTTGGGGTGGATACGTTTTCAACTACCGCGCAGCAGCTGGGCCTTGGAGCACCCTGCGGTACTGAGCTGCCGGAAACTATAGGCCGCCTGACCTGGAGCACCGATGAGAACTATCAGGCGGGCCTTGCACTGATGGCGGCCATCGGGCAGGGCAATACGTCGGTCAGCCCCTTGCAGCTGGCGGCTTATGTCGGGGCCCTTGCGCGGGACGGCCAGCGCCCGGCACTGCATTTTGCCCGAAGCACCACCGATGCCGCCGGGAATATAACCTGGCAGGCGCAGCCGGAAGTTTTAGCCCAGGCACCCGGCGGGGCGGCAGTGTTTGCCCCCATCCGGGAGGGTATGGCCCAGATGGCCCAAACGCTGCGCACTTTGCGGGAATCGCCCATCCCCCTTGCCTGCAAGACCGGCAGCCCCCAGTTGGCGGGCACGCTGCCGGATGGCACCCACTACACAAACTCGGTGCTCATCGGGTATGGGCCGGTGCAGCAGCCGCGGTTTGCGGTGGCGGTGGTGATCGAATACGGCGGCGGGGGCAGCAATGCCGCGCCCGTTCTGCGGGCTGCGGCGGACTGGTTTGCAGCAGCCGGAATGGCCTGAACAGGATGGAATTTTGTGGGGAATTTTTGCATTCAACATGCAGGATGAACTTTTCGCTTTTTGTCCACAGACGGGGTGGGGAAAACCTGTGGAAAGTGAAAAAACGGGCAAAACCCCCGTAATAATTGTAAGTTTTACCCGCAAAAACGGGGGTAAAACTGGTAGTTTGCCCAGTGAGCGGGGGTGTTTATCCGTACTGTTATGTTGAAAGGTTTTCCACAATATGTTGAAAACACCCCCTGAAACGGTGGAAAACTGGCCATACAAGCGGGTTTTCCACGCTTTCAACAGGGTTTTCAACATCTTCAAAGGAAAACCTTTCCAGTACGGTTTGTATAAACCGCGAAAACACGCACAAAAGCACCGTGCAAAAGGGTGAAAAATCTGTACTTTTGACGCCAAGGAAAAAGGTGACAAAAGCATAGGAAATGTGCTATACTATATCTGTATAATTATCGAATCATGCCAGAAAGCTGTGCGGGCTGCCATTCGCGGCAAAATGGCTGCCAAACGCCGCCGCACAGGGCTTTACCCAATCGTTTTAAGGAGTAACCACATTGCAGATAGAAAATAAAAAACGCATGCCCCAGCAGGCCCCCCAGGCCAAGGCAGACAAGGCCCCTGCGGAGCAGGATACCGCCCTGGTATGGGGCAAAAACCCCGTGACCGAACTGCTGAAAAGCGAAGCCGGGGTGGACACCCTGCTGCTGGCCGACAGCATGGAGCCGCGCATGGCCGGGTATTATACCGCGCTGGGCAAAGCGGCCGGGGCGGTCATCAAGCGTGTACCCGCCGGCAAGCTGCAAAAGCTGTGCGGTACCCAGGACCACCAGGGTGTGGCGGCCTGGGCTGCCCGCATCCAGTATGTTGGCGTGGAGGAACTTTTGCAGATCGCAAAAGACCGCGGCGAACCGCCGTTCCTCGTGCTGTGTGACGGTATTGAGGACCCCCACAACTTGGGCGCAATCCTGCGCAGCGCGCTGCTGTGCGGTGCCCACGGCGTGATCATCCCGCGGCGCGGCGGCGTTGGCGTGACCGGCACGGTCATGAAATCCAGCGCCGGAGCAGCTGCCCGCATCCCGGTGGCGCGGGTCGCCAACCTGCCGCAGGCCATCCGTGACCTGAAAAAGCAGAACATTTTTGTTTACTGTGCCGACCTGGGCGGTGCTCCGCTGGAAAAAACCGATCTTTCCGGTCCGGTGGCGCTGGTGCTGGGCAGCGAGGGCGCAGGCCCCGGCGCACTGGTGCGCAAACTGTGCGATGCCGCCGTTACGCTGGATATGGCCGGTGGCAAAACCGGTGTGGACAGTTATAACGTCAGCGTGGCCGCCGGTATTTTGATGTACAACATCATGCAGCGCCGCAAGTAACGGCTGCGCAAAAAAAGGAATCCCATACCAAAGGGGAGAACAACATGCCAAGCAAACGTACAAATGATTCCGTGGACCGCATTCTGGAAGAGCTCAGCCATGAGCAGGCCGAACGCGGCATCCGGGATAGTGTAACAGACCGCCAGGTGGATGCCATCCTGCAAAGCCTGGGCCACGGCAGCATGGAGGAATCCTCCGGCGGCGGTTCGGCATTGGGGCCCATCCAGAAAGAGGACCTGCCGGATATCACGCTGGGCAAAGGCAATAATTTTAACACCGAGGACCGGTTTTCCACCGCTGTGCTGGACGACCTGCTGGGCGATCTGCCCAGTATGCGGGCTGCCAAAAAGAATAAACCCGGCCCCGCTGCCCCGGCCCGCCGGCCTGCTTCTGTGCCGGAGCCGCGCCGCATGCCGGAAGTTGAGCCTAAAGTAGAAAAACAAAATAATATACAAACTGTACAACCGACTCAGCCGGTGCGCTCGGAACCTGTTCCGCAGCCTGCCCGCCCTGCCCCCGGCACAAAACTGCGCCCCAGCAGCCGGCCCCGCAGGTACAGCCGGAGACAAAAACGGCCCCGCAGCCGGAACCAAGACCGGCGGATGCAACATCAGGGGATACCACCCGCACCAGCATCATTAAAGCCTTTTTGTGCCGCAGGGTGCCGGAAGCGGACAGCAAGTACCTGGATGAAGGAAAAAAAGATTTTACCAACTTTTTTGGCACCAGCGTGGCCGTTGTTCCGGATGATATGAAGTCCGAGCAGGAGCGCCAGCAGACCCCTAAAAAAAAGGGCTTGTTTGGCTTTGGATATGCTACCGATACCGGGGAGTTTGAGCCGATCAATGTTTCGGTCAGCGGCAGGGTGGAAAACCAGAGCACCCAGCAGCTGGAAGAACAACTGCCCCGGTCGCAGGAGGTTTTGCCACAGGATGAACCGGACGAGATGGAGCTGCGCGAGCAAGAGCCGCCCCGTCACTACGCTGCAAAGAAAAAAGGCTTTTTTGCCAGCCTGTTCGGCGGCAAAAAGCACGATGTCTATGACGAGCTGGAATCCTATGACCCGTATGAGGGCGAGCCAGCCCCGGTAGAAAACTGGGAGGTTCCGGAACAGCCCCGGGAGGAGCCGGAAACAGAGGAAACGGGCGAGATGCCCCGCCTGACCGCTACCAACGCAGGGCTTTCCATCTCCGGGCGGCAGACTTCCCAGTTTGCCGCCACAGGCAAACCGCAGCTTTCGAAGGATGAGCCGGCCCCGCAGCCGGAACCTCAGCCCAATGTTTACCGCAAAAATAAAAAGCGGGATACCGTGGAGTTCACCCCCCGCAAGGAGCGGGAACGCACCATGCCGTTCACTCGGCCTGCCCCCCGCCGCGAAGCGGAACCCGTGGGCGAGCCGGTCATGACCCCAAACGATACGGTGCAGCCGCAGCCCGCGCCTGCCCCGCAGGCGACCACCGGTTTTACCATGCAGCTGGGGGACGAGCCCGCACCGGAAAGCACCCAGTCGTTCCTGCATGAACTGAACGCAGCCCTGCCGCCGCGCCGCAAAAAGCCTGCGCCCAAAGCTGCCCCTGTGCAGGAAGAACCCGCCAGCGGCGATACCTTTGAGGAACTGCCGCAGGAGCTGGCCCAGACCCTGACCGGGCAAATCCGCCTGAGCGAGATTGCCGAAGGGGTGGAAGAGCAGCCGGAAGAACCGAAAAAGCCCGCCCCGAAAAAAGAGGAAGAAAGCTTTGAGGAGCTGATCGGCCCCCTGGTGGATGAAAAGCCCAATACCGCGGAATTTGTGCGCGGCATAGAACAGTCCATCAACCTGGAAAAGATCAAATCGGATTCAAAGGCAAAAACAGAAAAGACCGATACCGATTACCAGGCGGCTGCCCAGTACCTGAGCGACCCCAACGCCGGGGCGGAGCCGGAAGCACCGGAACAAAAAAAGCCCGGCAAAGGCTTTAACATCCTCCGGTTTGCAGGCAAGCCGAAGGACGAAACCACCCCCGATGGCGAAGCGCCTTTTGCCGCACAGGCCGCCGTCCTGCACCGCCACGAATACGAAAGCACCGATGATGCCCCCGTGGTGCGCCATGACCTGGAACTGCGGGTGATGATCACCACCGGCACAGCAATCGCCGTGGGCGCTGCAGCCTTGATTATGATCGTTCTGGGCACTATGGCGGCCACCGGAGCCAATCTTGGCCCGCTGGATACCACAGCCAGCACCAAGCCGCTGCTGGTGACCATGCTGATCCTGCTTGCTGCCAGCGCAGCCCTGTGCTGGCAGACGATGCTGGGCGGCCTGGCCGGGCTGATCAACATGCGCCGGGGCAATACCGCAGATACCATGCCCGCCATGGCCGCGGTGGCCTCCATCCTGCAATGTATCATGTTTTTGGCAAAGCCGGAATGGTATAACCCCGCAACCCTCTGCCTGATGACCGGCCCCGCAGCGCTGCTGCTGTGCGGCAACGCTGCAGGCAAGGCAATCGACGCCCACACCATCCGGGATAACTTTACCCTTGTCAGCGCCGGGATGGACCACGCTGTGGCATATCGGCTGAAAGATGCCGGGGTACTGCGCACCGTGACCGCCGGGCTGGCGGAACCGCGCCCCAATGTGCTGGTCAGCCGTCCCACCCGCCTGATGAAAGGCTTTTTGGCGGGCAGCGAATCCCGCCGCACATCGGATAAAAACCAGCAGCAGTTTGCCCGCATCCTGCTGGGCTGCGGCGTGGCTGCATTCCTGTTCACCCTGCTTTACCGCAAGGATGCCGGAACGGCGTTCACTGCGCTGGCCGGTGTACTCTGCCTGGGCGCGCCGCTGGCCGGTACGCTGATCTCCGCCATGCCCATGCGTTTGATGCAGCGCAGTGCCGCGCAGATCGGAGCGGTCATCCCCGGTTGGAAGGATATCCGACTGCTGGGCCGTGTGAACGTGCTGCAGGTCACGGCGCAGGATCTTTTCCCCAAAGGGTGCATTACGCTGCGCGGTATCAAGCCGGTGCGCAAAGAGGATATTGAGCTGGCCATCATCTACTCCGCTTCCATGCTGGCCGATGTGAATACCCCGCTGAAAGATATCTTCCTTGGCATGACGGGCGATAACCGCAAGCTGCTGTGCAAGGTGGAAAACCTGGAAACGCTGGACGGCATGGGCTATGTGGGCTGGATCAACGGCGAGCGGGTCATGATCGGCTCCCGCCGGCTGATGGATACCTATGATATCCAGTTGCCCAGCATGGAATATGAACGCCGCCATACCGTAAACCAGCGCCGGGTCATCTACCTGGCGGTTTCCGGCAAGCTGTTCAGCATGTTCCAGGTGGCTTATCAGAGTGATCCCGATACCGCCGCCGTGCTGGATTCCCTGCGCCGCGCCGGACTTTCGCTCATTGTGGACTGCGATGACTTTAACTGCGATGAAGCGCTGCTGCAGACTGCTTATAACCTGCCGGTTGGTACCGTCAAGGTGCTGAGCGGCAAGGAACACAAGGCGCTGGAGCCCGCTGTGGCCTGGCTGCCGGAAAGCGAAGGCAGCATGCTGCACCTGGGCAGCTTTGCCAGCTTTGTCGGCGGCCTGGAGGCCGCTGCGGGTGCGGCAGAGGGGGAACACCGTTCTTCGATGGTGCTGTCGGCCTCGGTGCTCATCAGCTGCATTCTTGCCATGATCATGGCGCTGGCCGGCGGCCTGGCCGGGCTGCCGCTTCCGGCACTGGCCTTGTATCAGGTCGCTTGGGCGGTTCTGGCCATGATATTCCCCCTGATCCAGAGATATTAAGGGCAATACCGCATAATTCTAAGTGCCGATACGGCGAGCGAGGTGCGGCAGATGCTAAGCCAAAAGCGCAGATAATACTGGATGCTGCAAAGGTGAGCGGCGCCAGTGGCGGAAACAGCGAACCGAAGCAGGGGCAGCGGTCGCAGAGTGCGAGGGGCTTTTGCCCCCGAAGCACGATGCGGGTACCGCAACCCGACATTATCGAGCATTTTGGCAACGCAGATGCCGTGCCGCAGCTGCCGGAGCGGTGCTTAAGCCGCTAGGCGGGAATTGTGCGGTGTTGCCTAAGGGATATCTGAAAACAAGAACTGGATTGAGTTTTCGGCTTTTCAGATATATCCCAAGCGTTTTTGCGGGAAAAATAAAACGGGAACGACATAAAAAGGAATGGTGCAACCATGTACCGCACAATTCAACATCAGATGAGCATTGATGACTACCTGCCGCCCTATGAAGGCGAGCTGGTACAGGAGAACCGCTGGGTGCGCCTGGCCCAGGCCATTGACTGGGATGCCATTGAACAGGAGTACAGCGGCCATTTTGCTGCTGGCGGCAAGGTGGCAATTCCGGCCCGCATGGCGTTCGGTGTGCTGGTGATTCGTGCAGCGTGCCGCACAACGGACAGCGAAACGGTGGAGATCGTGCGCGAAAGCCCCTATCTGCAATACTTTTTGGGCTTTGATTCCTTTACCTATGATGTGCCGTTTTCTTCCCGCAGCATGGAGCGGTTCCGTACCCGCATTTCCCCCGCCCGTGTGCGGGAAGCCGTAGCGCTGCTGCGCGGCTTTGAAACCAACAAAGGCAGTAAAAAATGAAAAAGGGCCGCATGGCTCCGGGCAGCTGCTCCGAACCGTGCGGCCATGTTATGCCCTGCAACCCCAACCTTTGCAACAGATAGGAGAATTATGGAAATTATTGTTGATGCTTTTTTGGATGCACTGATCGACGGCGTAAAAATGCTGCCGTTTTTGTATCTGGCATATCTGCTGATCGAATGGCTGGAACGCAACCATGGCGAGCGAATTGAAAAAGCGCTGGCTGGCGGCGGCCACTGGGGCTTTGTGCCCGGCGCACTGCTGGGCTGCGTACCACAGTGCGGGTTTTCGGCGGTAGCGGCCAACTTTTATGCCAGCCGGGTCATTACCCCCGGCACGCTGCTGGCTGTGTTCCTGGCAACATCGGATGAAGCCATCCCCCTGCTGGCGGCGGAGCCTACCCTGTGGAACAAGCTGGGCCTGCTGCTGGTGCTCAAAATCGTGTTTGGCATTGCAGCCGGTTTGGTGTTGGATGTTCCGCTGCGCCGCATCCTGCCCAAAGGGCTGTATGGCGGCTATGAGGGCCATGCCGATGAGGTGGACTGCCACGAAGAACACGAGGAACACAGTAGCATTTTCCTGGCGGCACTGCGTCACACGCTGGAAATTTTTGTGTTCATCTTGGTGTTCAGCTTTATCATTGGGCTGATCTTTGGCTTTGTCGGGGCGGATTCCGCCGCGGCATTTCTGGGCAGTCTGGGCATTTTCCAGCCCATGATGGCCGCGCTGATCGGTCTTGTACCCAACTGCGGTGCCAGCGTGCTGCTGGCTCAGCTGTATATGGGCGGGGCTATTACCTTTGGCAGTTTTTTTGCGGGGCTGTGCTCCGGCGCAGGTATCGGCCTGGCTGTGCTGTGGCGTGTCAACCCCAGCTGGAAACAGAACTTGTTCATGACAGGGCTGCTCTGGTTCTGCGGCACCTGCTGCGGTATTTTGCTGCAATGGGTGGTGTAAGAGCTGCCGGCGGCCATAACCCGTAAAATAATAAGTAGGGGACGATGCGGAAACATCGTCCCCTTTGATATGCTTTGTGGGATGTTGTAGCCAAGGCTTGCGATAAAATTCTATTGTGGCATCTACCGCATGGTTCCGGAACGGTCAAGACCGTTCCCTACGGAGCATTTTATAGTGGGTGATAGAACATAAAACATTCGGTAGGCGGGGTCACCCGACCCCGCCGAAACCTGGCCCCATTGCATGTTGAAAAATTGTGATGAACCAACAAATTGCTTGTAGGGGGCGGCGCCCCCGATGGACGTATCAATAACAGTGAGCTTGTTTGTGCGCAGTAGAGCGGGGTGCCCTCACCCCGCCGCGGAGAAACCTTGGGCAATACCGCATAATTCTAAGTGCCGATACGGCGAGCGAGGTGCGGCAGATGCCAAGCCAAAAGCACAGATAATACTGGATGTCTTATCGAGCATTTTGGCAACGCAGATGCCGTGCCGCAGCTGCCGGAGCGGTGCTTAAGCCGCAAGGCGGGAATTGTGCGGTGTTGCCCTTGCCCTATTGCCGCGAACATTGCAAATGATTTGTAGGGGACGATGCTCGCATCGTCCCGCCCGCCGGGCCTTGCCACGCTGCTACCCCCAAAACGTGGGAAGAACCCTGCCGTGCACGCAAAGGCTCTCCCTCCAAATACAAATTTGCCCCCAAAACAAAAACAAACGCCGCAGGGAGCATCACGCACTCCCTGCGGCGTTGTCATTTATATCGTCTCGCCTTCAGCCTCTGCAGCCGGTTTCTTCTTCCCAGTCGCCGAAATCTTCGGCTTTGGCGATGGTGGTAGGGTCCACCTTGCCGTCCTCCGTCAGCTTAACGGGTTCGGTTTTGTCCTGTACCGGGTTCACGTTCGGCACATCGTTACCACTCTGGATGGGAATGGTAACGCCGTCATCTTCCTGCGCGGGTTCTTCCACCGGGGCAGCAGGCTCCGCTACAGGGGCCTGCTCAGCGGGGGCAGGTTCCTCAATCGGTGCGGGCTGTTCCTCGTCCGGGGCAGGCTCTGCCGCCGGTTCTTCTGCGGGGGGTTCCTCGTCGGCATTTTCTTCGGTTTCGTCCGCATCTTCGGTGCTTTCGGAAGCTTCGCTGTCGTCAAATGCGGAGTCATCCACAATCTGTTCGCTCTCTTCGTCCTGAGCCAGATACTTGCTGACAACATAAACGCCAACACCGATGGCTGCGCCCAGCACAATGGGAATCAGATGAAATTTTGCCATAGTAATTTCTCCTTTCGTGCGCGGGCAGCTGGCCCGGCAGCTGTTTGGGGCGGTTGTGCCTGGAACGATTGGCACAACCTTAAATTAGTGTCAGTATAACACCCTGCGGGGCAGAAATACAAGTCAAATTTGTTAAAAGTTACACAAAATCCAAAAACGCGAACTCGCTGCCTTACATCTTGTGGTCAGCAAACAGCGGGTCATCCTGCCACAGTACGGTGTGCCCGGCGGCGCGGGTGGCGTTCAAGTCAATGATGCGCTGGTTGCCGGAGCCGCGGAACCGCAGCGAAATATCGTGCTGCGCGGGGATGAATTCGCCGTCCACCAGCACATCGATCAGGCTCAGCATCTCGTCCGTCACTTCGCAGCGGGCGTGGCTGGGCTGCAAAAGTTCGGTTTCGTATACATTGCCGGTGTAGCACCAGATGGTTTTGTGGGGGTACAACACCCGTACTTCGTGCAGGAACGGCACCAGCGCACGCTGGTTTTCCGGCTCAAAGGGTTCGCCGCCCAAAAGGGAAAGCCCATCAATATAATCCGGGGCAAGGCTGCCCAAAATTTCATTGCGCACGGCTTTATCAAAGGGCAGGCCATAACCAAAATCCCAGGCAACGGCGTTAAAACATTCCGGGCAGTGGCGGCGGCAGCCGGAAACAAACAGACTGGTACGCACGCCCGTGCCGTTGGCAATATCACAGTATTTTATGGTTGCGTAGTTCACGCGGGGAGCCTCCTTACAAAATGCAACACTATATCTTGTATAGTGCTGCGGCAAATCATCACAATAGGCAGATGCCTTGCACCAGTATACCAGCCGTGCCGGGCAAAAGCAAGCGGCCAGGGAACAATAAAATCACATATCATCGCAGCTTTGAAAAAAGTGCCTATTTTTACCCAAAAAGCCAGCGCTTTTTTTCGGCGTTTTTGTTTTTGCAATCTTTTTTGAACGTCCCATCGCGCTATATGGCATATATGGGTGCTATTAGCAAATTATATACAATATATTGTGGTGTATTGGCTTGACTTTGCCGGGTCGATGCGGTAAGATAAATACGCTCGCCAAAATCATGGAGCGGTTTTGACGTGGGGTATCAACCGGCAGCTTTTATTGAGGTAAGGAGATAACAGTTCATGAAGATCATCAAGCGCAACGGCCCATGCTGCATTTTACGGCAGAAGCCGTAAAAAACGTGCCGCATGTGGTGATGACGGTCGTCAGCGCCATGCCCGCAGAGGACATTGAAGCCTGCCGCAAGCTGTGCGAAAACGCCGGCGCCAAGTT
>ENA-OQNA01000358-OQNA01000358.1-human-gut-metagenome-genome-assembly--contig:-NODE-358-length-12656-cov-6.820656_pt1 | contig 12656 bp, 8 predicted proteins | sample MGYA00242625_ERZ504872 | MGnify/ENA primary metagenome ERZ504872 (study PRJEB26092, sample SAMD00036425) | human gut metagenome | host: Homo sapiens | study: EMG produced TPA metagenomics assembly of...
TCTAATTTCAGCTTTTGCTGTTTCCGCACTGCTCGACCAATAAGACAAGCGCTGATTGCCGAATACGCTACTATAGCGCCCACCGGAAGGCAATCTCAGATTCCCCGCATGCAATTCGCTAACTGTTTTCCCGTACATCGAGTGACTGAATTCAACGCAGCGATAGAAGTCGAACTCTTGACTGCATGCCACAGGGATTTCGGGAAGATACTGTGTCCTACCAAAATAGCCCTGTGCCTGAAACGCTTCAACCATTTCAGCTCTCCAAATCCGCGATGATGGCGTCGATCTGGGTGCGGAGTTCGTTCTCTCGTGCCACGATGTCGGAGATCTGCCGGTTGAGTGCGGTGATGTCGATCTTCTCTCTCGTGTCTTTGGGTTGCACGTAGCTGCTGACCGACAACACGTAATCGTTCTTACGGATGTCTTCAAGCGAGGCGACGGCGGAGAAATGCTCAACGGGTTCGCGTTTTACATAGGCGTCCATGATGGCGGCGATGTCGTCGGGTGAAAGTTGGTTTGGTTGCCGACGTGTACAAACCGTTCCGACGCGTCGATGAACAGCACGCTGTCGTCGTTCTTCGATTTCCTGAGCACGATGATGCAGGTGGCGATGGAAGTGCCGAAGAACAGGTTCGGCGGCAGTTGAATCACTGCGTCGATGAAGTTTTTCTCCAGCAGGTATTTGCGGATTTTCTGTTCCTTGCCGCCGCGGTAGAGCACACCGGGAAACTCGACGATGGCCGCGGTGCCGTCGGCCGCCAGCCAGGAGAGCATGTGCATGGTGAACGCCAGATCGGCCTTCGACTTCGGTGCAAGCACGCCGGCCGGGGCGAATCGCGGATCGTTGATCAGTGTGGGGTTGTCGTCGCCCTCCCACTTGGTGGAGTAGGGCGGGTTGGACACGATTACCTCGAACGGTTCGTCATCCCAGTGCTGTGGATTGATCAGCGTGTCACCGTAGGCAATGTTGAAATGGTCGTAGTTCACATCGTGCAGGAACATGTTGATGCGGCACAGGTTGTACGTGGTCAGGTTCTTCTCCTGGCCGAAAAACCCTTGCCGGACTTTATCCTTGCCCAGCACTTTGATGGATTGCAGCAGCAGGGATCCGGAACCGCACGCCGGGTCGTAGACCTTGTTCACTTCGCTCTTGCCGTGGGTGGCGATGCGGGTCAGCAGCTCGCTGACCTCCTGCGGTGTGAAGAACTCGCCACCGGACTTGCCGGCGTTCGCCGCGTACATGGTCATCAGATACTCATACGCGTCACCGAACGCATCAATTGTGTTGTCCGCAAAGCTCTCCGTGCCCAAGTCCAGATTACCGATGGCGTTGAGCACCTTCACCAATTTAGCGTTACGTTCCACCACGGTATCGCCGAGCTTGCGGCTGTTCAGGTCCAAATCGTCGAACAGGCCGCGCAGACTGGATTCCGAGCGGGAGCCGATGGCTGAACCCTCGATATTCTTGAACACCCGCTGCAGCGTCTCGTTCAGGTTCTCGTCCGCATCGGCACATCTGCGCACGTTGGCGAACAAATCGGACGGGAGGATGAAATAGCCCTTTTCCTCCACCATCGACTTGCGCACCTGCTCGGCCGTGGCATCGTCCAGCTTGGCGTAGTCGAAATCCGCATCGCCGGCCTGGTGCTCGTACCCGTTGAGGTATGAGGTGATGTCTTCGGAGATGAACCGGTAGAACAGGAACCCCAACACATACTGCTTGAAGTCCCAACCGTCCACCGAGCCACGCAGCACATTGGCGATATTCCAAATCGCCTTATGCAATTCCGCGCGCTGCGCGCTGCTATTCGTCATGTCATGCCTTCTTTAAAACCGTAAAGTATAACCCCCAACGATACCAAGTGCGCAGGTTCACACACCGGTCGCGTTGTCTCAATGAAAGCGCGACGACTTCGCCGGGCTGCGATACTGGCGGTTCGCCACGGAACGCCGTCGCGTCCGATGCGCGCGGCACAATAGGGGACTATGACTGATGCTGAAAACACCAAACCCGAACTGCCCAAGAACGTTCGTGTTCGCTTCTGCCCGTCGCCGACCGGAACCCCGCATGTCGGCATGATTCGTACCGCCCTGTTCAACTGGGCGGAAGCTCGCGCCACCGGCGGCACGCTGATCTTCCGTATCGAAGACACCGACGCCGTGCGCGACTCCGAAGAAAGCTACAACCAGATCCTCGAATCCCTGCGTTGGCTGGGTATCGACTGGGACGAGGGCATCGATGTGGGTGGCCCTCACGGCCCGTACCGCCAGTCCGAGCGTACCGCCATCTACAAGGATGTTGCCGCCAAGCTGCTCGAAGCCGGCTGCGCCTACGAGTCCTTCTCCACTCCTGAGGAAATCAAGGAGCGCAACCTTGCCGCCGGCCGTCCGGCCGAGTTCGGCTACGATGGCTACGACCGCAACCTGACCGATGAACAGAAGGCCGCCTTCCGCGCCGAGGGCCGCAAGCCTGCGCTACGTATCAAGATGCCTGATGAAGACATCGCCTTTGACGATCTGATTCGTGGCACCATCGAGTTCAAGGCCGGCTCCGTGCCGGACTACGTGATCGTGCGCCCGAACGGCGACCCACTGTACACGCTGACCAACCCGGTCGACGACGCGATGATGGAAGTCAACGTCGTGCTGCGCGGCGAGGACCTTCTGAGCTCCACCCCGCGCCAGATCGTGCTTTACCGTTACCTTATGGAACTCGGCATCGCCAAGGAGATGCCGCTGTTCGGCCACATGCCGTACGTGATGGGCCAGGGCAACAAGAAGCTCTCCAAGCGCGACCCGGAGTCCAACCTGTTCAACCACCGCGACAATGGCTTCATCCGCGAGGGCCTGCTCAACTACCTGGCCCTGCTCGGCTGGTCCATTGCACCGGACCGCGACGTGTTCTCCATGGACGAGATGACCGAGAAGTTCGACGTGCGCGACGTCAAGGCCAACCCGGCCCGCTTCGACATCGACAAGGCCATCTCCATCAACGCCGAGCACATCCGTATGCTTGAGCCCGAGGACTTCCTGCGCCGCTCGGTGCCGTACCTGCACCGCGACGGTGTGGTTTCCGCCGACAACTGGGATGCCCTGACCGACCGTGAGCGTGAGGTGCTGACCGCCGCCGCTCCGCTGGTCCAGCCGCGCGTGCGCCTGCTGGGTGAGGTTGCCGGCATGGTCGGCTCCCTGCTCTCCACCGAGGGCTACTTGGAGCCGGCTGACGACGCCAAGAAGCAGCTGAAGGATTCTGCCGGCGAGGTGCTGGACAAGGCCATCGCCGCACTCGAGGCTGTGGATGAGGCTGACTGGAAGACCGACAACCTGCATGAGACCCTGAACAAGGCTCTGGTTGAGGAGGGCGGCTACAAGCCGCGCCTCGCTTTCGGTCCGGTGCGTGTGGCCATGTCTGGTCGTCGCGTGAGCCCGCCGCTGTTCGAGTCCATGGAGATCGTCGGCAAGCCGGTTTCCCTCGCTCGCCTGAAGGGCCTGCGCGAGCACCTGTGAGCTAAGGTTCCTTCCGTGCTCGGCTGAGCTGTAAGGACACTCAAGGTGGGCGTCTGCATGTGCAGATGCCCACCTTTTCTTGTATTCAGTGATGAGCTGGAACAGCTGGAAAGTCTTACCGCTGCGCCGCATGCCAGTGAGAATATGTACGAGGTTGAACATGGCTGGTTTGTGCAGTGAGGTCACGAAACGTGCCTTGTAGGTGGTTTCGCCTTCATGCGTCCATGAAACGGTTGATAGGTAACCGGGCGGCGGTCTTTGACGTGACATTGCATTACAAGCATCGCGACGCGCTCGCTGTCGCAAGGGAACATAAGCGCCTCATTTGGTTCTTGAAGGCTGATTTGCCGGCTATGAATGTGCAAGGCAAAGATCATTGCCTCATCTGCAATTTCATCAGTGCATTAGATGGTAATTCATCAGTAGTGCTTACTGATAATCCGTCAGTAGAGTTCATGCAAATTCATCAGTAGTGGCAGCGTAGCACTTGAAATCGTTGAAATTCCGCGCGACACGCCGTAAGTTGCGTAAGGGTGAATACTTGCGTATATTTATCACTCGTTGCGCGGTTCACCGAGCAGCCGGTTGAAAAACTGAATATGCCCCCATCGTCTAGCGGTCTAGGACTACGCCCTCTCACGGCGCCAACACCGGTTCAAATCCGGTTGGGGGTACGACGAACAACTCCTTGGAGTTGCTACGCCAAGCCAAATTGGGATGTGGTGTAATTGGCAACACAGCTGATTCTGGTTCAGCCATTCTTGGTTCGAGTCCAGGCATCCCAGCCAATGACCCTCGCGGAATGCGAGGGTTTTTTTGTTTTCAGGGAAGTAGCCGCTTGAAAAGCGACTTCCCTGCACATGAGAGCACATGAGAGCGCTAAGGGCGCATACGTGTGTATGAAAGTACGAGAACGAAGGAGATCGAAGTATGTCCGCTGAGCAGCGGACTGCGCCGGCAAACAACGCCAACAATGCAAGCAATGAAGGCGCTCAGAAGAAGCACATGTCTAAGGCGGCCCCTCGCCATTATCGCCGTGGTGGTCGTGGCCATTATCGTTGTGGCCGGTGTTTTCGGCTTCCGCGCCTACTCCGATGCTCAGTACAACAATGCAGTCGCCGCTTGCGCCACCGCTTCCGAAAATGTGCGCAACGCCACTAATGACTACAACAACTTGGTCAATGGCGATGCTTCCGAAGCTGCTGCGCTCACCAAGAAGGATGTAAAGGATGCCTCCACGCTGGACGCCCTCAACAAGGAACTGAGCGTGGAACTGCCGGTATACGAAGGCTGCGTAGCTGACGACACTGCCGGCTTCAAGTCCGCTACTGCGAAGCTCAACGAGCAGGCTGATTGGTACAAGGCTTATACTCAATCGCTGCAGAAGGCTGTGGATGCCGTGAACGCTTCCAAGAAGTAAGCGAGCACAGCCTCACCATTGTCGTCAAAGCCGTCTTGCGGTTGCGCAAGGCGGCTTTTGCTATTTTGCTCAATCGGCTTGCTGCTGTAATGCTGCTGCATTGATTGCGTCGAATGCAGGTAAATTCGTCTTACTTTTTTTGCGCAGTTTTTCCCTGCGCGTGTCGCGATGATGCGAATATAGATGTGAAGGTTAACAACGTAGTCGTTTATTGGGTTTTGTGATTTCACTCACGTTGTAATTCAATGTCAAATATGTGGCGATTCTCCGTATTTGCTGAGATTGCTATTAAGAATAGCTTCTTGTAAAGTGTCTTATCGTAATTGCGAATGCGTATTCTTCAATGAAGAAGGCATCTGCTTCACCTCGAAGAAGAGATTAAGGAAAATATAGTTAATGAAAAAGAAGAAGACTATATCGGCTGCGCTGGCAACAGCGTTAGCCTTAACCTGCATGGGCAGCGGGGGAGGTACTGCGTTCGCAGTGCCCCTGTCTGATGCTGACTTGCAGACTTTGGCAAGTCAGATTCAGCAAATCAACGATACTTCTGATTCTGCAACTGCTTCCGAGACTCCTTCCGCACAAGCCGATGCGGTTGAAGGCTGGACTATTGATTCCAACATCGCTCAGGGCGGCGAAATCCTGGAGATGGCAAACGGTTGGCTGCACCTCAAGTCCACTGCCTCTAACGGTAATGCGGCAGCGAACCCCAGCTCCAGCAACAACTGGCCGGCAGTAGCCGTATGGGGCACAGATTACGACTTCTCCAAGGCCGGCTCCTTCCACGCCACCATCAAATCCCCGCAGGAAGGCTCCGCCAACCGCTTCGGCTTCTACCTAGGCTACAACGATCCGGGCAGCGGCCTGTTCATCGGTTATGATTCAGGCGGCTGGTTCTGGCAGACCTATACCGGTGGTGGCAACGGCGGTTGGTACGGCGGCAATCGCATCGCCGCTCCAAGCGCCAACGATGAGCATGACATCCAGGTTTCCTGGACCGACGCCAAGGTCGCCACACTGACCGTGGATGGCCAGAAGGCATTCGATGTCGATTACTCCGCAATGACGAACCTCTCCAACAAGCTTGCCATCAAGGCTGGCTCCTGGAAGGAGCTGAACCAGGTCACCGACGTGTACATCAAGGACTTCCCGGAGGTTGTCGAAGCCGCCAAGCACGCGGTTTCCGGCAAGGTTGTGGACGCTGAAGGCGCTGCCATTGAAGGCGCAACAGTGCGTTTGGATAAGACCAAGGTGAAGACCGGTGCAGATGGCACCTTCTCCTTCGCCGACATTGAAGAAGGCGAACACACGCTTTCGATTGCCAAGGAAGGCTATGAGGACGTCTCCCAGCAGGTGGCGGTCTCCGGCGCGGACCTTGCCATCGATCCCATCACCCTGAACAAAACCGTTCAGGTCGCCTCCGAAACGCTGAAGACCAAGAAGATGGAAGTTCAGATTAAGAAGAACTTCCCCTCTGTGCTGCAGTACACGATGACCGACGGCAAGGTGATGTACGGCCAAACCAAGGATGTGCGCACCGTTGAGATCAACGGCACCAACATCGAACTGACCGACGATGACGTGACCTTCAAGAAGGTTTCCGATACCGAAGCCACCTACACGCTGAAGGTCAAGGATGAGGCCAAGAAGATTGACGCGGTGATCACCGTTCAGATCACGGTCAAGGCCAACCAGCTGCACCTCAACGTCACCAAGATCAAGAACAACCTGTCCGAAGGCATTCCTGAGGGCAACGGTGTGGAGGAGAACGCCATCCAGACGCTGTCCTTCCCGAACCAGAGTCTCGTTTCCGTGCGTTCCAGCCAGGAAAATGCCCAATTCACTGGTGCTCGTATGTCTTCCAACACGCAGAAGCCTGGCGATACCAACTTCGCAGTGACCGAAGATACTAACGTCACCGATAGCGACTACACCTACGGCTTCATCTCCGGTGCTGGCCTGAGTGCCGGCCTGTGGAGCAACTCCGAGCACGATGGCACCTATGTGGCGGCTCCTGTGCGCGGCGGCAGCCAGAACACGCGTGTCTACGCCACCACCCAGCAGACTGGTGACGCCACCTCCCTGGGCCTGGCCAGCGCTCCGTGGTACTACCACCGCACGGTCACCGATTCCAAGGGCAAGAAGTACACCGTGGCCGAAACCGCTCTGCCGCAGATGGCCGTGGCCATCGCCGGCGACGAGAACGAAGACGGTGCCGTCAACTGGCAGGATGGCGCAATCGCCTACCGCGACATCATGAACAACCCGTACAAGTCCGAGGAAGTTCCCGAACTGGTGGCATGGCGTATCGCCATGAACTTCGGCTCCCAGGCGCAGAACCCGTTCCTCACCACGCTTGACAACGTCAAGAAGGTGGCCTTGAACACCGACGGCCTCGGCCAGTCCGTGCTGCTCAAGGGCTACGGCAATGAAGGCCACGACTCCGGCCACCCGGACTACGGCGATATCGGCCAGCGTCTCGGCGGCGCCGACGACATGAACACCATGATGGAAGAGGGCTCCAAGTATGGCGCTCGCTTCGGTGTGCACGTCAACGCCTCCGAAATGTATCCGGAAGCCAAGGCCTTCAGCGAGGACATGGTGCGCCGCAACTCTGCAGGCGGCCTGAGCTACGGCTGGAACTGGCTTGATCAGGGTGTCGGCATCGACGGCATCTACGATCTGGCATCCGGTTCTCGTGTAAGCCGTTTCGCTGACCTCAGCAAGGAAGTCGGCGACAACATGGACTTCATCTACCTCGATGTGTGGGGCAACCTGACTTCTTCCGGTTCGGAAGATTCTTGGGAAACCCGCAAGATGAGCAAGATGATCAACGACAACGGCTGGCGTATGACCACCGAATGGGGTTCCGGCAACGAGTACGACTCCACCTTCCAGCACTGGGCAGCTGATCTGACCTACGGCGGCTACACCTCCAAGGGCGAGAACTCCGAAGTGATGCGCTTCCTGCGCAACCACCAGAAGGACAGCTGGGTTGGCGACTACCCGCAATACGGCGGCGCTGCCAACGCCCCGCTGCTCGGCGGCTACAACATGAAGGACTTCGAAGGCTGGCAGGGCCGCAACGACTATGCCGCCTACATCAAGAACCTGTACACCCATGATGTGTCCACTAAGTTCATCCAGCACTTCAAGGTGACCCGCTGGGTCAACAACCCGCTGCTGACCGCCGACAATGGCAACGCCGCTGCCGTGTCCGACCCGAACACGAACAACGGCAACGAGCAGATTACCCTGAAGGATTCCAACGGCAACGTTGTAGTAGTCTCCCGTGGTTCCAACGACACCTCTAGCGCAGCCTACCGCCAGCGCACCATCACCTTCAACGGCGTGAAGGTCGCATCCGGTGTGGTCTCCGCAGGCGATGGCAGCGCCACTGGCGACGAGTCCTACCTGCTGCCGTGGATGTGGGATTCCTTCACCGGCAAGCTGGTCAAGGATTCCGAGCAGAAGCTCTACCACTGGAACACCAAGGGCGGCACCACCACCTGGACGCTGCCGGACAGCTGGAAGAACCTCTCCAGCGTAAAGGTGTACCAGCTCACCGATCAGGGCAAGACCAACGAGCAGACCGTTGCCGTCTCCGGCGGCAAGGTGACGCTTACCGCTGATGCCGAAACCCCGTACGTGGTGTACAAGGGCGAAGCCAAGCAGATCCAGGTCAACTGGAGCGAAGGCATGCATGTGGTAGACGCCGGCTTCAACGGCGGCTCCAACACCCTCACCGACAACTGGACCGTCGCCGGAACCGGCAAGGCCGAAGTTGAAGGCGACAACAACGCCATGCTGCGCCTGACCGGCAAGGTCGATGTCTCCCAGCGTCTGACCGATCTCAAGGCTGGCCAGAAGTACGCGCTGTATGTTGGCGTCGACAACCGCTCCACCGGCGATGCATCCGTCACCGTAACCAGCGGCGGCAAGGTGCTGGCCACCAACTCCACCGGCAAGTCCATCGCCAAGAACTACATCAAGGCATACGGCCACAACACGAACAGCAATACGGAAAATGGCTCCAGCTACTTCCAGAACATGTACGTGTTCTTCACCGCGCCTGAGAACGGCGATGCCACGGTAACCCTGTCTCACAAGAGCACCGACGGAGCACACACCTACTTCGACGATGTGCGCATCGTGGAGAACCAGTACTCCGGCATCACCTATGAGAAGGACGGCACGCTGAAGTCCCTCACCAACGGATTCGAAAACAACGCCCAGGGCATCTGGCCGTTCGTGGTCTCCGGTTCCGAAGGCGTTGAGGACAACCGCATCCACCTCTCCGAGCTGCATGCTCCGTTCACGCAGGCCGGTTGGGATGTCAAGAAGATGGACGATGTGCTCGATGGCACTTGGTCTGTGAAGGTTAACGGCCTGACCCAGAAGGGCACGCTGGTCTACCAGACGATCCCGCAGAACGTGAAGTTCGAGGCGGGTGCCAAGTACAAGGTGAGCTTCGACTACCAGTCCGGTTCCGATGACATCTACGCCATCGCTGTGGGCCAGGGTGAATACTCTGCCGGCAGCGTGAAGCTGACCAACCTGAAGAAGGCTCTGGGTGAGACCGGCAAGGCCGAGTTCGAGCTGACCGGTGGCGTCAACGGCGATTCCTGGTTCGGTATTTACTCGACCGCAACCGCACCTGATCTGCAGGGTTCCACCGGCAATGCACAGGACTTCGGCGGATACAAGGACTTCGTGCTCGACAACCTGAAGATCGAGCGCATCGAGTCCCAGACCCGCACCAAGGCCGAAGCGCAGGACAAGGTCAAGGAAATCCGCGGCAAGTACGATTCCAAGCGTGCTGAGCTCTCCGATGCCGCATGGCAGCAGTATCAGGACACCTTGGTCAAGGCTCGCGTGCTCATCAACAAGAATGGCGCAACCGCTGAGGACTTCACCAAGGCATACGACATTCTCGTGGCCCTCGACGAGTACATGAAGACCGCTCCCGGCAACGAGAGCAGCGACAAGTACGACGTGGCAGCTGACGGCTCCGATGAGCTGGGTGGCTACACCGTGGCCACGGGCAGCGAAGAGCCTACCGCAGGCCTGCCGAGCGAAGGCCCGGCCGATCTGGCACAGGATGGCAACGACAGCACCCACTGGCACACCAGCTGGAGCGAGAACGCAGTCGGCAACGGCACCGCATGGTATCAGTTCAACCTCAACGAACCGACCACCATCAACGGCCTGCGCTACCTGCCGCGCTCCGGAGGTATGAACGCCAACGGCAAGATCAGGGGCTACAAGATCACGCTCACTCTGGCGGATGGCACCACCAAGGATGTCGTCACCGATGCTGAGTTCTCCACCACCACCATGTGGCAGAAGGCCAGCTTCGACGCCGTCGAGAATGTGACCGCCGTACGCTTGACCGTCCTGTCTTCCGCAGGCCAGAGCGACTCCCAGGCCAACAAGTTCGCATCCGCTGCCGAACTGCGTTTGACCACGGACCGCGAGGTTGAGGAAGAGACTGTCGCTCCGGACAAGACCGACCTCAACGACACCATCGCCAAGGCTAACGGTCTTAAGGAATCCGACTACACGGCTGAAAGCTGGACTGCTCTGGTCAAGGCCCGCGAAGCTGCACAGGCCGTGGCGGATAACGATAAGGCCACCGCTTACGATGTGGCTCTGGCGCTGACGAACCTCGAATCCGCTATCGCTGGTCTCGAGAAGACCGGTGAGGAGCCTGGCCCAGGCCCGGTTGAGGTGAACAAGACCGACCTGCAGACTGCAGTGAACAAGGCAAGCAAGCTCGAGAAGGCCGATTACACGACCAACTCGTGGGAAGCTTTCGCCGAGGCACTGAAGGCTGCACAGCAGGTGCTCGACAACAAGAACGCCACCCAGCAGGATGTGGATACCGCACTGAGCGCTCTTCAGGACGCCATCTCCAAGCTGGAAGCTGCCACCGAGCCGAAGCCGAATCCGGAACCGGGCGTGGTGGACAAGGCTGCTCTGAACGCGACCATCAACAAGGCCGCCGCCATCAACCTGGGTCTCTACACCGACGACTCCGCCAACGCTCTGCGCGCCGCGCTGAAGAAGGCCCGTGAGGTCTCCGACAACAGCAACGCCACGCAGAAGCAGGTCGACGCAGCTCGCGAGGCTCTCGAGAAGGCAATTGCCGGCTTGGTGAAGCGTACCGCTGCCAAGGGTGATGGCAATGTCGTCTCCAACACGGGTGCCAATGTCGTCACGATTGCTGTGGCCGGATTGCTGCTGGCCGGTGCCGGCGCCGCAATCGCCTACCGCCGCAATCGCGAGCAGATGTGATCATGAAACCGTAAGGTTCGCGACCACATAAGGAGCACTCCTTATTATCTCGGCCGGTGCCGGTCAGCAATGCCCAGCGCCGGCCGTTTTTGTATGAATCAGTGTTTTCCGGTCACCCAGCGGGCATCGGAATGCACATGGGGGATCATCATCACAATGACCGCAATCAGACAGACGATCATCACCATCAAAATAACGTCCTCATGACCGCGCGTCTGCAGCGTGGCTCCAGTCAAAGCACCGAGCGCCAAAGCCAGCATTACAATCGCGCGCCGGCCAAGTTTGGACTGCTCATGACCATGCGCCGAAGTGTCAGCGATAATCCCAGTTAACGTCATCGTCAACACAGTCGTGGGCAAATCTGGCACCGAAAGCTTACGAGCAGTGGAATTCTGAATGCCCATAGCCGGTGCGAGCAGCACAATCAGCAGAATAATATGCAAATCAATATGCCGAGCAGTTGGGAAGTTCAGACTGGGCTGTGCCGTGCGGGCGATGGCTGAAGCATCAGTGCCACCCATCGACGGTTCAGGCGCAAACTGATTGAGCAGATAAATGCCGACGAGCGCAGCTGCCACAAAAGCCAGCTGGATTGACGTGGACACCAGCAGATGGCGCGCGCGGTTGGCGCCAAAGTAATGAATAATGCGTCCGCCGATGAACGCACCAATCATGAACGTGGCCAGCGTGAGCGCCGAAGTCCACCAGACGAAGCCCTGCGCGTGGGCGAATGCAAAACCAAGGAACACAATGTTGCCGGTCACATTGGCCACAAATACATGACCGAGTGCCAAGTAACTTAACGCATCCACCAGTCCGGCGACAAACGTGAGAATAACCAGAGCTGGGGAAAGCAGACCGTACCGATCATCCTTGCGGGGAATCAGTGTGCGTCCTGCTTCGGCAAGGTGTGAGGTCATGGTGGGAGAGGCTTTCCTTTGCTGTTTGGCGGTATTCAATAGCTGGCGCGCGGCCTTGCACATTATGAAGTGTGTGCCGGACGGTATATGTCAATGAGTCTGCGCTCGCATGCGGAGTGCGTGCAACAGTTCGCTATGAGTTCACCTGCGATTCGCTGAACGCGCATAGTTCGGTAACGCGATTTCGCTATATCTGGTCGTAATACCGATGAGGCTAGGAAAAGGAATGATTATGCAGTCAGATAACAGCCATCATGAAGCACATCAGAACGACCTGAACTACAGCAGTGAGTACCAGTACGATATGTATATGTATGCCGAGTACGGCATCGAGTGGTGATTGAGAGCCCCGAGTGAGAATTGGACTCACGACCTCTTCCTTACCAAGGAAGTGCTCTACCACTGAGCTATCGGGGCGATAATGTGCGCACGGCTTAGGGCCGTTGAACGGCTTGCACAACAATACACGCAATCGCGTATTACGCAAATCGACGGGTGTGCGAGGAAGT
>ENA-OQNA01000365-OQNA01000365.1-human-gut-metagenome-genome-assembly--contig:-NODE-365-length-12494-cov-4.318347_pt1 | contig 12494 bp, 13 predicted proteins | sample MGYA00242625_ERZ504872 | MGnify/ENA primary metagenome ERZ504872 (study PRJEB26092, sample SAMD00036425) | human gut metagenome | host: Homo sapiens | study: EMG produced TPA metagenomics assembly of...
TAGCCTGGCAGCGGGAACCCGCCCCTCAGGCCGCTTCGCGTCCAGCTCCCCTCCAGGGGAGCCATCGCATACCTAAAGTAAGATATTGGCTCCCCTGGAGGGGAGCTCCGGCGAAAGCCGGTGAGGGCTGTGCGACGCTTCCCGCGTGGTGAAGCTGCCCGCCCCCGTGTTCCCGCAGCCCAGCCTGTTCATGGCCGTCACCGTGGCCAAGAAGGGCGATGAGGGCAAGATCAGCAGCGCGCTGGCCCGCCTGATGGAAGAGGACCCCACCCTGAGCTACCAGAACAACGCCGAGACCCATCAGCAGGTGATCGGCGGCCTGGGCGAGCAGCACCTGGACGTGGTCAAGGCCAAGCTGAAGAACAAGTTCGGCGTGGAGATCGGCCTGGAAGCTCCCCGCATCGCCTATCGTGAATCCATCCGCAAGGCCTGCCAGAAGCAGGGCCGCCACAAGAAGCAGACCGGCGGCCACGGCCAGTTCGGTGACGTCATCATCAACTTTGAGCCCTGCGACAGCGAGCAGGTGGTGTTTGAGGAAAAGGTGTTCGGCGGCAGCGTGCCGAAGAACTTCTTCCCCGCTGTGAAAAGGGCGTGCGCCTGGCAGCTGAAAAGGGCGTGCTGGCCGGTTACCCCGTGGTGGGCCTGAAGGCCACCCTGCTGGACGGCAGCTACCACCCCGTGGACAGCTCCGAGATGGCCTTTATCATGGCCGCCAAGCTGGCCTACAAGGCCGCCATGCCGGAGGCCGGGCCGGTCATTCTGGAGCCCATCCACACCCTGAAGGCCCATGTGCCCAACGACAACACCGGTGACATCATGGGCGATGTGACCAAGCGCCGCGGCCGCGTGCTGGGCATGGAGCCCGACGAGGACGGCCTGCAGACCATCATCGCCGAAGTGCCTCTGGCTGAGCTGGCCAACTTTACCACCTTCATCCGGCAGACCACCCAGGGCCGCGGCTGGTTCACCACCGAGTTTGCCCGCTACGAGATCCTGCCCGAAATGCTGGTGCCCGCCGTGGTGGAGCAGGCCAAGAAGCTGGGCAACCTGGATGAGAGCGCCGACGACTGAGCCGCTTTCTGACCGTTCCTGAATACGACATTTCCGCAAGCCCCGTTGACACCTTTCCCTCTGTCGGCGGGGCTTTTTGCTGCGGGTGCGGTTTGTGCCGCCCTTGACAAGCAGTAAAAATCCCGTCTGAACTGCTTCAGACGGGATTTTTTCTTGTGCATTTTTACGTTCTGGAAACGGAGATCAGCCCTTCATGGGCACAAAGCCCACCAGGTCCTTGATGACCTCCCCGGCAATGATCAGCCCTGCCACCGAGGGCACAAAGGCATTGGAGCCCGGCGTTGACCGACGGGGAGCCCCCGGACGCTGGGCATCTGCCGGGCAGGGTGCTTCCGGTGCCATGTCCTCGGTCAGGGGCGTCATGGCAGGCTCCCGGGAGTACACCACCTTCAGGTGCTTGATCTTGCGCTTGCGGCACTCGGTGCGCATCACCTTGGCCAGCGGGCAGACCGAGGTCTTGTAGATGTCGGTCACCTCAAAGCGGGTGGGGTCCATCTTGTTGCCTGCGCCCATGGAGCAGATGATGGGCACCCCGGCTTCCTTGCACTTCATCACCAGAGCCAGCTTGCCGGTGACGGTGTCGATGGCGTCCACCACATAGTCGAACTGGGAGAAGTCAAAGCTGTCCTGGGTCTCCGGGCCGAAGAAGGTCTTGTAGGTCGTGACCTTGATGTCCGGGTCAATGTCGTGGACGCGCTCCTCGGCCACATCCACCTTGAATTTGCCCACGGTCTTGCGGGTGGCAATGATCTGGCGGTTGAGGTTGGTCAGGCAGACCTTATCGTCGTCGATGAGGTCCAGTGCGCCCACACCGCTGCGGGCCAGCGCCTCCACCGTGTAGCCGCCCACACCGCCGATGCCGAACACGGCCACGCGGGAATTGTGCAGCTTTTCCATTGCCTCTGCGCCCAGCAGCAGCTGGGTGCGGGAATACTGATCTTGCATTGCGTTTTGTCTCCTTGTTACTTTTCCACTCTCGTAATGATGCCGCCGCCCAGCACCACATCCCCCTGATACAGCACCACCGACTGGCCGGGCGTGGGGGCGCGCTGGGGCTGGTCAAACTCCAGCCGGAAGCCGTTTTCCGCCGGGTAAACGGTGGCGGCCTGCTCGGTCTGGTGGTAGCGGGTGCGGGCCGTGACCCGCAGCGGTCCGGTCAGCTCCGGGATGGCGATCCAGTTCACATCCTCCGCATAGACGATGCGGTCGAACAAAGCACTCTCCGGGCCGACGGTGACCGTGTTGGCCTGCATGTCCTTGCCGCAGACGTACACCGGGGCACCCAGCGCCAGCCCAAGGCCCTTGCGCTGGCCCAGCGTGTAACGCACCGCACCGTTGTGGGTGCCCACCACCTTGCCGCTCTCGTCCAGAAAATCACCGGCGGGGTAGTGCTTGCCGGTAAAGCCCTCCATAAAGCGGGCATAGTCGCCGTCGGGCACAAAGCAGATGTCCTGGCTGTCGTGTTTGCGGGCATTGATGAAATGATGCTGCTCGGCGATGGCACGCACCTCGGTCTTGTGCAGGGCCCCCAGCGGCAGGCGCACATGAGCCAATTGCTGCTGGGTGAGGTTGTACAGCACATAGCTCTGATCCTTGCCCTCATCCAGCCCCTTTTTGAGCAGCCAGCGGCCGGTGTCCGGGTCCTGTTCCACCCGGGCATAGTGGCCGGTGACCACATATTCCATGCCGTGGGCCTGCGCCCAGTTCAACAGATGGTTGAACTTCATGTATTTATTACAATCAATGCAGGGGTTTGGGGTGCCGCCGGCCTCATACACCCGGACAAACTTCTCGATAATCTGTTCCCGGAAGTCGGCGGTGAAGTCCAGCACCTCGTAAGGGATATCCAGGGCAAAGGCCACCTCGGCGGCGTCCTCGATGTCCTTTTCCGAGCAGCAGGTGTGGAAACCGGACTGCCCCAGCATCTCGTTGTGGGTCAGGCGCATGGTGATGCCGGTGCAGTCGTACCCGTCCCGCTGCATCAGCCAGGCAGCCACCGAGCTGTCCACGCCGCCGCTCATGGCAATGAGGGCGCGCGGGGGCCGGGGCGCAGAGTTCTGTGTGGTCATAGCTTCTCCTTTGGCGTGTTCAACACACTAAAATAGTAGTATAATAGTAACGCGGCAAAAACCAGTTGTCAAGACGCAGAAATTTGCCCTGCGGCGTCCAGCAGGCACTGCTGCTCGTTAGGCAGCTGCCCCCGGACAACGGCATCCAGCAGGGCTTCCAGCGTCCTGCGCAGGCCGGGCCCTGCCGGGATGCCCGCCGCCATCAGGTCGCGGCCGTTCACGGCCAGCTGGCTGACCCGGCAGCACACGCCGTCGGCGTCCAGCTGTGCGGCCAATTCTGCCTGCGCGGCAAAATGAGCCGCCTGTTCCGGCTCCATAGCAGCGCTCAGCGCCGCCAGCCGCTGCACGGTGTGCAGGTCGTACCGGCCCAGCAGTTTCCGGATGCGGATGGCCGTATCGGGGGCAGCGGGAGCTTGTCCGAGGCCCGTCCGGGAGTTTCTCTGAGGACCGTCCGGAGGGTGGGACCCTGCTGCCGCAGGCAGTAGGGCGGGGGATGGAATGCCCCGTATTCGTGTCCGAAGAGAAAGCTCCCGGACGGGCCTCCCTCACCAGCACCGCCGTCTGCTCGATGCAGGCGTTGGAGCAGCGCAGGCGTTTCAGGGCCTTGCGGGTGCCGTCCTCGCCAAGGCTCATCAGCAATGCGGCCCACCGCACGGGCAGGTCCTCTGTGCCCGCCGGGCAGGCATCCACCACCGGCTTTGCGGCCTGCAATGCCGGGGCGGAAAGCTCCGGAATAATAACTTTTAGTATTTTTTCATCAAGATATGCCGCCGGGGCGGGTGCTGCCAGCAATTTAGACAGTTCTTCTTCGATCCGCTCCACCGACACGCAGTCCAGATGGGCACACAGTGCCCGGGCCGCCTGCCCGGTGGGCGGGTCGATGGCAAAGCCGAACCGCGCCGCGAACCGGTACAGCCGCAGGATGCGCAGGGCATCCTCTTCAAAGCGGGTGGCGGGGTCGCCCACGGCCCGCAGGATGCCCTGCTGCAGGTCCTGCTGCCCTCCAAAGGGGTCGATGAGCCCCTCGGCATCGTTGTAGGCCATGGCATTGATGGTAAAGTCCCGCCGGGCCAGGTCCTGCCGCACATCCGGCACAAAATGTACCTCGTCCGGGTGGCGGCCGTCGGTATAGGCCCCCTCGGTGCGGAAGGTCGTGGTCTCGTACAGCTGGCCGCCGTACTTGATGGTCACGGTGCCGTGCTGCAGCCCGGTGGGGATGCACTGCCCCTCCCCGAACAAGGCCAGCACCTGCTCCGGCCGGGCACTGGTGCAAAGGTCCCAGTCCTGCGGGGTGCGCCCCAGCAGACTGTCCCGCACGCAGCCGCCCACCGCGTAGGCCGCATATCCGGCCCCGTGCAGCCGAGCCAGCAGAGCCGCCGCACCGGCGTCCAATCGAATGTTTTGCATGGGTCACGCCTCCTCGTACTGCAGGGTGATCTGCATCCCGTCTGCGCCGCACACTGCCGCCGGGAAGATGCTCTGCGCCTGGGGCAGATCTGCTTCCGGGTCGGTGATCATGGGGGAATAGTGGGTCAGCCAGAGTCGATGCGCCCCGGCGCGGGCCGCCAACGCGGCGCTCTGCCCAAAGGTGCTGTGCCCCCACTGAGCTGCCTGGGCTTCCTGTTCCGGAAGCGCATAGGTGGCGTCGCAAATCAGCAGGTCAGCGCCCTGTGCGGCCTGCTCCAGCGCGGCGCAGGGGGCCGTGTCGCCGGAGAATACCATGCTCAGCCCCCGGCGCGGCGCGCCCAGCACCTCCGCCGGGGCCACGGTGCGGCCTTTCACGAGAACGCTCTGCCCCTGCTGCAGAAGTTTCCATTGCTGCACCGGCACCCCCAGCGCCCGGGCCCGGGCCGGGTCGAACCGGCCTGCCCGGGGCAGCTCCAACCGATAACCCACGCTGGGCACCCGGTGCCGGGTGGCAAAGGGACGCAGCACAGCACCCGCCGGCCAGCCCTCCGACAGCGCATCCAGTGCCAGCGGCCCGTCTGCTTCCTGCAGGCGCACGGCATAGGGCAGCGGCCCGGTGAGGGCACGCACGGCGCTCCAGATGCCGGCAAGCCCTTTCGGCCCCACCAGCAGCAGCGGCCGGGTGCGGCCCTGGGCCCCCAGCGTCTGCAACAGACCCGGCAGGCCGAAGATGTGGTCGCCGTGATAATGGGTCAGACAGACGGCGTCCGCACGCATCAGGTTGACCCCGGCACGGCGGGCCGCCGCCTGGGTGCCCTCGCCGCAGTCGAACAGCAGGCCGTGGCCGCCGCAGGCTGCAAAGGCCGTACTGAGGGCGCGGTCCGGCAGCGGCATGGTGGCGGCAGTGCCCAGTAAGGTGATCGTCAACATAAAAACTCCTTTGGATGAATGGTTCTCCCTTTATCTTACCACAGCGGCCCCGCCTGCACAATTGTCTGCGGCCCTGCATAGGATGGGCAAATGCAAAAAAGGAGGCGCAGACCATGCGATACCGGCCCGGAGCACACCGTTCCTTCCGCCCACGGCACCGGCACTGGCTGCGCGGGCTGATGCTGGCCGTGCTGGTACTGGCGGTGCTGTTTCTGTTGTACAGCTGCGCCGTGCAGCGGCTGATCTATTCTTCCCGCGGGACAATGATCTTTCTGCCGGAACGGCCGCTGCTCTGAACAGCAAAAGAGGGACGACTGCCGTCGTCCCTCTGGGGTGGGTCACATCAGTAATTGATCTTCTTCAGCTCAAAGTAGCTCTGGGGGTGTGCGCACACCGGGCACTTGAGCGGAGCCGACTTGCCGATGAAGGTGTAGCCGCAGTTCCGGCACTGCCACAGCTGCTGCTCTTCGCGAGCGAACACCTTCTGGTTCTTCAGGTTCTCGGCCAGGGCGCGGTAGCGCTCCTCGTGCTCCTTCTCGATCTGTGCCACCATGGTGAACAGGGCTGCGATCTGGTTGAAGCCCTCTTCCTTGGCCTCCTTGGCCATGCGGGGGTACATCTCGGTCCACTCGTCGTGCTCGCCGCCGGCGGCCATGTCCAGGCAGGTGAGCGTGTCGGGGATGGCACCGCCGCACAGCAGCTTGAACCAGATCTTGGCATGCTCCTTCTCGTTGCCGGCGGTCTCCTCAAAGATGGCAGCCAGCTGCTCATAGCCTTCCTTCTTGGCCATGCTGGCAAAGTAGGTGTACTTGTTGCGTGCCTGGCTCTCGCCTGCAAAGGCTTCCCACAGGTTTTTCTCGGTCTTGGTACCCTTGAGTTCCATACTCTCTTCTCCTTTTGTTATTCGGTGTCTGTATCGGCAGCCCCACTGCGGGGCTTCAGGTCCTTGTCTCTGAACAGAGTATACCACAAACGGTGAGAAAAATCAAGAATCATTCCTATTTATTTTGAGAATCATTTTCAGTTATGCTGTTTCAGGGCGCACACGGCGATGCTCAGGGCGCTCCATGCCGCCTGATACATCAGCACATAGGTCACCGGCAGCTGCCAGATGCTGCGGGCGCTGGTGAGCAGCACCGCAATGGCCACCGAGAACAGCACCGACACCATCTGCACCGTGGTGGCCGTGGTCTCGGCGTTCTGGGCCTTGTCGGCTGCGCGCAGGCCGCCGGTCAGGCTGGCAAAGCCTTTCTGATGGTACATGCAGCAGGGCGCATCCTCGGCCGGGGCGGCCTCGAGGGCGGCGCACTGCTCCTGATCCAGCAGGGTGACCATGCCCTCCGGCAGGCGGTAGGCCTCGGTGATGTGCTTTGCGGTCAGGCTGGGGTCCAGACTGGTGACCAGCAGACGGATGTTCTCCTGCTGCAGGGCGGCAAGGCTGCGGGCGATGTTGCGGCCGCCCACATAGCGGATCACGAACATGGCATGCACGTTGCCGGACACCGCCAGATACAGGATCTGCAGCTCCCCGTTTTTGGAGTGCTGGTTCTCGTAGTCCTCGTCCGGCAGGGCCACGCCCTCCTGCTCCAGGAAACGGCGGGTGCCGATCTGGATGTGGTTGTTGTCGCACCAGGCGGCAAAGCCCAGCCCGCGGTGGATCTCCAGATCCTTGACCGGGAACAGGATGTCGGTGCGGTCCTCAATGATCTGACGGAACAGCCCCTGCAGAGTACCGCCGCTCTGGTTGAGCACGCTGGCCGCGTACAGGATGGCGCGGTCGATGCGGCCGCCCTTGAAGATGCGGATATCCTCCAGCACCACGCTGTCGGCGGCAAACAGGTCCTCGGCATCCACCTGAAGGGTGTCGATGCCGCCCAGTTCCTGAATGGCCGCCCAGCCGGGCACCACGGCCCCCACGGCACCGGCGGCACGCTGCAGGCGCAGCGCGGCCATGCCGGCGATGAGGGTGGAGGACAGGGGTGCGCCCATGCACAGCACCGCCGTCAGGGCGGCAACGGCCAGCTTCACGTCACGGCCTACCACCAGACACAGCAGGGCGCTGAGCAGGGCCACGCCCAGCAGGATGTACCCGTTCTTCTGTGCACGGCGTTCCCCGGCGCGCTCGTCCAGGCTCTGTGCCACAAAGCCTTCATCCGCCGTCTGGGGCGGCTCAGCAGCACCCAGGGGTCCTTCTGTTCCAGATCCCGTGCCAGTGCCCGGATCAGGTCCTTGTCCCGGGTGCGATACGCACCCTGCAGGTCAGTGGCTTCGCCCAGCAGTTCATAGCCGCCGCGCACGGCAGACAGCATCACCCGGCTGCCCAGCAGCGCCAGGAACAGCCCCAGGGCTGCAACGCCGGTGAGGATGGACAGGCCCTCGGTGGTGCGGTAGGAGTTGGCCGTGAGCAGGGCCGTGACGGCCTGCAGCAGCGCCGCCACAGCGGCCAGTGCGGGCATCGTCTCTGCCGAGGGGCGGCCCCGCAGGCCGTTCAGGCCGTCGCGCAGGACCGGGACGCTCACCACCAGGCTGGCGGCATACAGCAGCAGATTGGCGGCGTAGAAGGCCGCCGGGGCGGCATCCGGGTCCAGTGCGGCCAGCGGCGGCAGCAGCCGGTCGGCCACCAGGCCCACATGCAGCAGCACCACGGCCAGGATCCCGGCCAGTACACAGCGCAGGGTAAGCTCTGCACTCATGCGGCGCAGCTTCTCGCCCACGTTCTCGGGGGCTTCGTCCTCCGCCGGCAGGGCGTCCTCCGCCTCGGTTTTCAGCTCCGTCTCTCCGGCATGTTCCGCTTCGGCAGTGTCTGCGGCGGGCGCAGCCACCGGCGTTTCGGTCGGTTCCGTCTCCGGAGCGTCCAGCGGTTCCAGCGGCAGGCTCATGGTATCTTCGTCCGGTTTGGTTTCCGGCTCTGCCTCGGGGGCTTTCACCGGCGCGGCGGGAGATGTTTTCTCCGGGACTTCCGGCTTTTTCTCGTCATCGGCGTCGCCGAACATCCGGAACACCGATTTCTTTTCCGGCAGCGGCTTGTCGGCTGCAAACACCATGGTGGGCCGGGGCGGCTCCGGAGCCTTTTCCGGGGTCTCCGGCTCTTCCGGGTCATCCAACGGCACATCCACGCTGCGGATGGGCTCCAGCGTTTCCTCCACCGGCTTCGGTTTTGCAGCCATGCCGTTCAGCATGTCCTTGAGCTGCTGCATCTCCTGCTGCTCCTGCTGTTCCTGCGGCAGCAGCACGTCTGGGGCGTTCTTGGGGTTCTGTGCAGCCTTCTTCCGGGGCTTTTCCGGCTGCGGAGCCGGGGCGGCGGGAGCCTTGGGCGGCTCCGGCTTGTTCTCCGGGGCAGGCTGCGGGGCCGGTCTGTCCGGCACGGCAGGTTTTTCCGGGGCAGCAGGCACTTCGGCTTTGGGCTGGGGGAAATCCGTGCCCGGGTCTGCGGTGCGCAGGGTCAGGTCCAGATCCAGCGGTTCCTCCCCGTCGTGCTTTGCCAGGGCATCTGCGCCCAGCAGCACCTCACCGGTAGGCAGTTCCAGGTCCGTCCCGGCCTGCGGAGCCTGCTTGGGTTTTGCATGGCCGAACAGCCGCCCGAACAGCCCCTTTTGCTCTTCCGCCGCTTCTTCCTCCCGGCGCACCATCTCGGCCGGGATATCCGCCACGGTGGTGGTGAAGAAATCGCGGAATTTCTCATCGCTTGCGGCGGCACACTTGTGTTGATTTTTTTCCTTAGGCATCCTTGTTCCTCCCGTTCTTCAGATTGGGGTTACGGATCACGCCTGTCACGCATTCTGTGCTGCGCGCTGCGACTGGATCTCGTACAGGATAATGCCGGCCGCCACCGAGACGTTGTAGCTGTCCACACCGGTGCCCTGTGCGGCCATGTCCAGCCGCACCACACCGTCGCACAACTTCTTGACCAGCTGCGACACGCCGCTGCCCTCGCTGCCCAGCACCAGCGCGATGGGGCCGGTGAGGTTGTTCTTGCGCAGGGGCACGCCGTCCATGTCGGCACAGTACACGAACACGCCCTGCTCCTTGAGGCGGCGGATCGTCTCGCCGATGTTGGCCACGCGGGCCACCGGCAGCCGCTCAGCGGCACCTGCGCTGGACTTGATGACCGTGGGGGTGACCGATGCGCCGCCCCGCTTGGGGATCACGATGCCGTGGGCACCGCACAGCAGAGCGCTGCGCATCACGGCACCCAGGTTGTGGGGGTCCTCAATGCCATCGCTCAGCACCAGGAACGGCGGCTCGCCCTTGGCTTTGGCCGCCGCCAGCAGGTCCTCCACGGTGGCATACGCGATCTCGCTGGCAAAGGCGGCCACACCCTGATGGCTCTCGGTGCCGGTCATCAGGCGCAGCTTGTTGGGGTTCACCCGCTTGACGGCTGCCCCGGCCTCCTTGGCCAGTGCGGTATAGTAGGCCGCCACGGCGGGGGCCATGCTCTCCGAAATGAGCACCGTATCCACGCCGGAACCGCTCTTCAGCAGCTCGGTCACCGGATTCTTGCCGTAGACCAGGCTCTCATTCCGGGTCTGCTCTTCCGGTGCACGGCGCGGGCGGCGGGGCTGATTTTTCTCTTCCATTCTATGTTCTCCTTCCGTTTCTATCGGAACGATGCAGCGCATGTTCCCCAGGGCGCGCCGCACCGCTTGCGCAGGCAGCCAGCCCGACGATTTTATCAGACGATAATCCAAGGTAAAGTATAGCATAAGCCGACCGGGTTTGCCAGCAAATTGCCGCTTTTTTGTCGGCCCGACCGGATTTTTTCGCAGCTTGCCAGCGCCCCGGCCCGGTTTTGCAGAATTGTCCCTTGCTGCTGCGCCTTCTGCCCCTGCCGGGACCTGCCGTTTTGCCGGTCCGAAAAGTTTTCCACAAAAGAGGGCTATACATTCCGTAGAAGGACCCGATTTTTTCCACATGTTGAAAACCCGGTGGAGAAAGTTCAAAAGTCCTGCTGCAAAGCCTGTTTTCCCTGTGGAATTTAACATTCTCCACTGAGTTTTCCACAATCTGGTTCGACATTCCCCCGCAGGGTGCGTACAATTTGTAATTTTCAAGTCGGAAATATGACAATTTTTTGATGCGGAACCACGCACCTTTTGCAATTTTCTCCAATATCAAATTGACGAATGTGGATTTGTGTTGAAAATCCCACGTTTTCTCCCATCCCGAGGACATTCTGCAAAAGTGGTGCAGGACCTTCAAAATTGTTGCAGATTCCCGCATTTCGGACCTTTTCCGCCCGCAAATGCCGCATTCCGCCCGGCGTTTGAAGAGAAAAACCGCCTGTTTGGATTGATTTTAAGAAGGGTTTGGGGTATACTAGTTTTGTAGGTTTGTTAAGCCGTGCACAATACGGCGCGGCATGACCGAAAACCCCGATCATATTTGGAGGTAATGAATAATGTTGGTAAATGCAACCGAGATGCTGCTCAAAGCACGCGATGGCCACTACGGTGTGCCTCAGTTCAACATCAACAACCTGGAGTGGACCAAGGCAGTCCTGACCGCCTGCGAGGAAATGAAGAGCCCCGTCATTCTGGGCGTTTCCGAGGGCGCCGGCAAGTACATGACCGGCTTCAAGACCGTCGCTGCCATGGTCAGCGCTATGGTCGATTCCATGGGCATCACCGTTCCCGTTGCCCTGCACCTGGACCACGGCACCTATGAGGGCTGCAAGGCCTGCATCGAGGCCGGCTTCTCTTCCATCATGTTCGACGGCAGCCACTACTCCATCGAGGAGAACGTGGAAAAGACCAAGGAGCTGGTCGCTCTGGCACATGCAAAGGGCCTGAGCATCGAGGCTGAGGTCGGTTCCATCGGCGGCGTCGAGGACGGCGTCGTGGGTGCCGGCGAGATCGCTGACCCCGAAGAGTGCGCTAAGATCACCGCTCTGGGCGTTGACTTCCTGGCTGCCGGCATCGGCAACATCCACGGCGTCTACCCCGCAAACTGGAAGGGCCTGGACTTCGAGGCTCTGGACCGCATCCACAAGGCCACCAACAACATTCCTCTGGTCCTGCATGGCGGCACCGGCATCCCCGACGAGATGATCGCAAAGGCCATCAGTCTGGGTGTCTCCAAGATCAACATCAACACCGAGTGCCAGCTGGTCTTTGCTGAGGCTACCCGTAAGTACATCGAGGCCGGCAAGGATCTGCAGGGCAAGGGCTTCGACCCCCGCAAGCTGCTGGCTCCCGGTGCAAAGGCCATCGAGGACAAGTGCAAGGAGAAGATCGAGCTGTTCGGCTGCGCCGGCAAGGGCTAAGCAGAAGCTCGTATCCTGACCAGTACACCACCCAATAAAGTATGCGCCCCCGCTGCACCGTTATGCACAGTGCAGCGGGGGCGCTTTTTACTTTATATGCGAGCACACAGACGCGGGTCTTTTCCATATCTCCAAAAATGTATTGCATACAGTCCTGCACCCAGAAGCAGGCAAAAAATCGAATAGCTAAGGATCGGAAGCCGCAGCAGTACGATCTTACCCGCGATCTGGGTAAAGAACCAGCCCGTTCCATACAGGGTCACGATATAAAGCACCAGCCATGTAGCATATTTCAGCCAATGCTCTCGTGGCGGAAAGCCTACCTGTTCCATCATCCGGCGGAACAGTGCACAAAAAGCCGTCACTGCAACAACAAGCTGCATCAGATAGCCTACAGAAAGTTCAAAAACCCAATCACCAATTACCGGGTAAAGCAGCAGCCCTTCCACTCCCCACCCAAAAAAGAAATACAGCGGTGCAACAAACCAGAAGTAATCCGCAGCTCTCAGTGTTTTCAAGCTGGGCTTGACCTCTTCCACAAAGGTCTTTGCGTCCGAAATCGAATGAAACAGTTCCTGATTTTCCTTGTTGGCTTGGATTGCAATATCAAGCAAATCGCTGCGCACAAGTTCGATACCACAGAAGTCCCAGCTGACCCGACGAAGATAGCGGATCACTTCCTTCAACTGCTCCTGACTTTTTTCTGTCAGCAGTCTGGTACGCATCCGGTTCGCTTTTCGCAGTGCAAAATACTT
>ENA-OQNA01000367-OQNA01000367.1-human-gut-metagenome-genome-assembly--contig:-NODE-367-length-12465-cov-2.472929_pt1 | contig 12465 bp, 10 predicted proteins | sample MGYA00242625_ERZ504872 | MGnify/ENA primary metagenome ERZ504872 (study PRJEB26092, sample SAMD00036425) | human gut metagenome | host: Homo sapiens | study: EMG produced TPA metagenomics assembly of...
GCGGCGCTGTAGGCAATCTCATCAAAGCGCGCGGCGATGCCGGCGTTATAGACCTCCGCATACGGCGACATGGGGTGCCCGGAAAGGTACATGCCGGTGACTTCCTTTTCCATAGAAAGCAGTTCGGTTTTGGGGAACTCCTCGGCTTTCGGCATCTCGAAAGATTCCGTTTTCTCCTCCCCGCCGAAGTCAAACAGGCCGATCTGTCCCTCTATGTTGCGGCGTTTGTCGTCCTCCAGCTGATCGAGCAGCGGGCCGACCGCCATCAGCATTTCGCGGCGGTTGTTGCCGAGACCGTCGAACGCACCGCAGCGGATAAGACTTTCCACGGCGCGGCGGTTCAGGTCTCTGCCCTGCATGCGCTTGCAGAAATCGTAGAAGGTCGTGAACGGGCCGTTCATCGTACGCTCGGATAAAATGCGCTGTATCAGGCCGCGTCCGAGGTTGCGGATGGCGAGCAAACCGAAACGAATGCTGTTTTCAAAAAACGGAAAAGCCCTGCTCGCTCTCGTTCACGTGCGGCGGCAGCACGGCAATATTCAGCCTGCTGCATTCTTCCATATACGCCGCAATCTTGCCTGCGGATGCGAGCACACTTGTGAGCAACGCGGCCATATATTCTTTCGGATAGTGATATTTGAGGTACGCCGTGCGATACGCCACAACGGCATACGCGGCGGCATGGGACTTATTGAACGCGTAGGACGCGAAACTTTTCATCTCATCGTAGATTGTCTCGGCGGTCTGCTCGTCCACACCGCGGGCGATGCAGCCTTCAATCTCCACGGTGCCGTCCTCACGCTTTAAGCCGTGAATGAAATACTCGCGCTCCTGCTCCATGACATCGTGCTTTTTCTTGCTCATGGCGCGGCGCACAATGTCCGCGCGGCCGAGCGAATACCCCGCAAGCTCGCGGAAAATGCGCATGACCTGCTCCTGATAAATGATGCACCCGTAGGTGACATCCAGTATTTTGGAAAGGCGTGGGTGGCGGTACGTGATTTTATCCGGGTGCTTGCGATTTTCGACGTACATGGGGATGAACTTCATCGGGCCGGGGCGATACAAAGAGATAACGGCGATGAGGTCTTCAATGCTTTTGGGGTCGGATTGCATGATGACACGGCGCATACCGGCGGATTCAAACTGGAACACGCCCTCTGTCGCACCGCTCGCGATCATTTTAAACACGTCCGGGTCGTTATCCGGCGCGTTTTCCACCTTAAAGCCCGGCGTGTGTTTCGCAATCATCTGCTCGGCGTGGTCGATAACCGAGAGGTTGCGCAGGCCGAGAAAGTCCATCTTGAGCAGACCGAGCTGCTCGATGGCCGTCATCGTGTACTGCGTGACGGGCGAATCGTCGTTCATGCTCAGCGGCACGTAATCGACGACCGGGCGGTCTGTGATGACAACACCGGCGGCGTGCGTAGACGTGTGGCGCGGCATGCCCTCAATTTTGCGTGCCATATCGAGGAGCTCGTGCACCTGTTTGTCGCTTTCATATAAATCGCGCAGCTCGGAGACGCGTTCCAGCGCGGCATCAATCGTGATGTCGAGCTCCATCGGCACAAGCTTTGCGACGGTATCGCACGTCGTGTACGGAATCGCCATGGCGCGGCCAACGTCGCGTATCGCAAGGCGCGCCGCCATGGTGCCGAACGTGACGATCTGCGCCACATGGTCGGTGCCGTATTTTTCCGTGACATACTCAATGATCTCCTGTCGGCGCTCATCGCTGAAATCGACGTCGAAGTCCGGCATACTGACGCGCTCCGGATTCAAAAAGCGCTCGAACAGCAGGTCATACCGCAACGGGTCAACGCCCGTGATGCCGATGCAGTATGCGGCGAGGCTGCCCACGCCGGAGCCTCTGCCCGGGCCGACCGGGATACCCATGCTTTTCGCCTGACGGATGAAATCGTACACAATGAGGTAGTAGTTTACATAACCCATCGTATCAATCGTCGAAATTTCATATTCAAGGCGGTCTACGATTTCTTTTTTCGGGTTTTCGCCGTAGTATTTGTGCAGACCCGCGTAACACATGCGGCGGAAATATTCGCGGTTGTCGCTGCCGTCCGGCGTATCAAAGTGTGGCAGCTTCGTTTTGCCGAACTCAAATTCCACATTGCAGCGGTCGGCGATTTTCTGCGTATTATCCGCTGCCTCGGGACAATCCGGGAACAGTGCACGCATTTCGTCTTCGCTTTTAAAATAGAATTCATCGGAGCCGAATTCCAGTGTATCCTCATCCTCCACCGTGCGGTTCGTCTGGATGCAGACGAGGATGTGGTGCATTTTGGTGTCTTCTTTTTCGATATAGTGGCAGTCGTTCGTCACGACGAGCGGAATGCCCGTATCTTTTGACAATCGGATTATTTGCGGGTTGATATGTGCCTGTTCGCGCAGGCCGTGGTCTTGTAATTCGAGGTAAAAATTGTCCTCGCCGAAAATCTCACGGTAGCGCAGGGCGGCGGCTTTTGCTTCGTCATAGTCGCCGACGGAAAGCGCACGCGGGATCTCACCCGCAAGGCAGGCGGAAAGCGCGATGAGCCCCTCGCTGTGTTCACGCAGCAGCTCCATATCGGCACGGGGCTTGCTGTAAAAACCCTCTGTCCACGCTTTAGAGACAATGGCGACAAGGTTGCGGTAGCCCGTTTCGTTTTTGCACAGCAGCACAAGATGCCGGTTTTCGTTATCGATGCCGTGAATCTTATCGAACCGGCTGCGCTTTGCAACGTAGATCTCGCAGCCGATGATCGGCTTGATGCCGCGCTTTTTCGCTGCTTTATAAAAGTCGATCACGCCGTACATCACGCCGTGATCCGTAATGGCAACGCTTTTCTGACCCATTTTCTGCGCTTGATCGAGCAGCTTTTCAATGCGGCAAGCGCCGTCCAAAAGGCTGTATTCGGTGTGCACATGCAAATGTGTAAACGCCATTTTCGCCCTCCTTTTCCATTTAAGTTTACATAATTAAATTTACATAAGTATCTAATTGCTATTTTCAATCACAAGGGTAAATCCGTGCTCGGTGGAAAAATAGTGGTTTTTATCTCCCCCACGCGGTATCGATCACAACGTAGTATGTGCCGTCGTTTTCAGGGTACGCAAACCGCTCGCTGCGGTAGTAAAGCTCGGAGAAATCCTCGTTATAGACCGTGTAATACATTGCGCCGTAGGGATCCTGCGAGGCTTCAAGCACGATGCCTTTATCCATGCGAATGACCGGGAATTCATCGGCAACCTCTTCAATTTCAAAATGCCCTCCGCACGCTTTTGAACCGTTCTTCCTTTGCTCGCCGGTCACGTTCTGCAGCGCGGTAATCTCTTCATTGCCGGAGCGCACTACGATATCGCCGGGCACAAGCTCGGCTTTCAGCGCATCTGCGATGAAATACGCGCCCACGCCGAGCACCGCAACAATCAAAATGCCCAACACAAGGTCTTTAAAGCTCTTCGGTCTTTGCATTTTCAGCATGCAGCTTTTCCTCCACTTCAAAAACGCTCTGCTCCGCAAGGGATTCCTCCGGCGAACCGAGCTGTTCCGCAAACTCCAAAATGCGGCGCAGGCGGTGATTCACACCGGAACGGCTGATGGAAAGCCGCTCCCCCATTTCGCGCAGCGACATTTCGGGGTTTTCCAGCCGCAAAACGGCGGCCTCGCGCAGGTCGGCAGGCAGCTCGTCCAGCCCCACCTTGTCGCTGATGAGCGCAATGGCGGCAATCTGCTTTGTTGCAGCAGAGTACGTTTTATCAAGATTCGCGGTCTCGCAGTTCGAGACACGGTTTAAATTGTTGTAGGTCTCTTTGTACATTTTGATCTGCATCAGGTTCATGGCGGAGTTTACCGCACCCGTCAGCGTGAGGAAATCCTCAATGGCGGCGCTTTCCTTTATGTAGACAATGTAGCTGTTTTTTCTGCGTGCAATGGACGGCGAAAGCTGCGCGGCCTTCACGCGGTCGCAGAACAGCCACAAGGTCTTCCGCAAGGTGCAGGTACGGCGTGGAAAACTCAAGGTGGTACTCCTTCTGCGGATCTGTGACCGTGCCGCAGATGAGGAACACGCCGCGCAGAAATGCCGAAATGCAGCAGTCCTTTTGCAGATTTTCCTCATGAATATGCAGGTTCACGTCATTCTCATCGTGCCCGAACGAACGGATCATCTGAATGCGTGCGGCTTCACCCGGAATGGTGATGGCATACGCGCCGATATTCTTGCGCCTTAACTGCGAGCGCACCTCGGCGTATACACCGGCCGAAACGGCGGCGGCCTCCGCCACACGGCGTGCAACGGCGGCATTTTCGCATACCATCTGCGATTCCCGCGCGGAAAAACACTTTGAAAAAAGCAGAAGGCCGTAGCATTCCGCTTTCAAACAGCACGCGCGCTTATTTTCAATCATACACAGCTCTTGCTTGCAATCCGCAGCAAATGACATGAAAACGGCTCCCTCCCGCTTTATTGTTTCGTGATATCCCGGTGCGAGACCGTGGCGTGAACGCCGTTTGCGACAAGGTGATCGTGCATATACTGCGCAAGCGCCACGGAGCGGTGATGCCCGCCGGTGCATCCGACCGCGATGACGAGCTGGCTTTTGCCCTCCTGAATGTAGAGCGGCAGCATGTAATCGATCATGTCCGTAAAGCGGGTTTTAAAGCCCTCGGTTTCCTTGCAGTTCATCACGTAGTCGCGCACGGGCGCTTCAAGGCCGGTATGTTCACGCAGCTCCTCCACGTAGAACGGGTTCGGCAGGCAGCGCACGTCAAACACAAGATCGGATTCGAGCGGCAGACCGTATTTAAAGCCGAAGCTGATGCAATGCACCGTAATGGCGTCGTTGTCGTTCTGCAAAAACAGGTCGGAAATGCGCGCTTTCAGCCCCGCCGCCGGAATGTTCGACGTATCGATGACGTAATCGGAGACCTCTTTGACCGGGCGCAGCATCTCGCGCTCCAGGCGCACGGCCTGCTCCAAAGAGCCCTGCATCGCTTCGGAAAGCGGGTGCTTGCGGCGCGTCTCCTGAAAGCGGTTGACAAGCACGGGCTCGGACGCATCCATAAACAAAATTTTATACGGCTCGTTCTGCGCCTTCAGTGTTTCGAGCGCGCTGAAAAATGACTTAAAAAGCTCGCCGCCGCGGGTATCCGTGACGACCGCCACGCGGCGCTGAATACCCTCGGATTTATCGCAAAGATCGTAAAAGACCGGAATGAGCGCCGGGGGCAGATTATCGACACAATAAAAGCCGATATCCTCCATGGCGTGCATGGCGCGCGTTTTGCCCGCGCCGGATAAGCCGGTCAAGATCACAAATTCCATTTTAAAAACCACCTTTTCGGCAGCCAAATGCCACCGTAAATCCCACAAATTTTACTCGCTGAGCGAAATGCGGCGAATTTCCGGCTCCAGCTCCACGCCGGTCGCCTGAAAAACCGTATCCTGAATGGCGCGGATGAGCGCTTCCACATCGGCACACGTCGCACCGCCTTTGTTCACAATGAAGCCTGCATGCTTTTCGCTGACGCACGCGCCGCCCACGGCAAAGCCCTTCAGGCCGCACTGTTCAATGAGCGTACCGGCAAAATAGCCCTCCGGGCGCTTGAATACGCTGCCCGCGCTCGGCAGCTCGAGCGGCTGCTTTTCGCGGCGACGGCGCATGAAATCTTCCATTTTCGCGGTGATCTCCGCTTCCGCACCGCTTTCAAGGCGCAGCTCCGCGCTTGTGATGATGCGCTTCGTGCCCATAAAGGCGCTTTTGCGGTAGCCGAACGCGAGGTCTTCCCCGCTCATTACGCCGGGCGTGCCGTCCGCTTCAAGGAAATGGACGCGTTCGACGACCTGCTTCATCTCGCCGCCGTAGGCGCCGGCGTTCATGTACACTGCGCCGCCGAGCTGCCCCGGAATGCCCCACGCAAATTCAAGGCCCGTGAGCCCCTGCCCACGTGCAAAGCTGCATACCGTCGCAAGCGATGCACCCGCGCCGCACAAAACATGACCGTTCGCAAGGCTCTGCACCTTTTTAAAATCGCCCTGCAGCGTCAGCACCGCGCCGCGCAAGCCCTCGTCCGGCACAAGCAGATTGGAACCATTGCCGAGGATGAAATACGGGACATTCTCGTCGCTTACAGCATTTAAAACCGCCTGCAATTCAGAGACGGTCTTCACTTCGACAAACCGATCCGCCGGGCCGCCGATCTTAAACGACGTGTGGGCGGACATGGGCTCATCGGTCTTATAGCATACGCCGGCACTTTGTAGTGCGGCGTCAAATTTACGGTAATCAGACATTCTCAAAGCTCCTTAAAATAGCATCGGCATCCTTGCGGTTTTCAAGGATGTTCGTGTGCGCACGCAGATACTCGATGAGGCGGTTCGTGTTCGCGTTGAGAATCAGCTCCTCCGGAAACGCAATCTCGCGCAGCATCTCGAGCGCCGCAGTGTGATCCTTCACCTGCGTTTCAAAATGCGCGTCCGAGCTGACGATAATCGGCACACGGTGCTTTTTGCAGCACAGCGCAATCTCGCGGCAGTTCGGGACATTCGCCTTGCGCACCTCAAAGGAATGCGAGTTGATCTCCACAAGCTTGTGGTTTCGACCGAACTCCGGAATGACCGTTTCATAATCGTAGCGGAACTCCGGACTGCCGCTGTGGCCGATGACATTCACCTTCGGATCGTGTGCAATGTTGAGCCAAAGCTGCGTGCATTTTTCGACCGTGGGATTCTCAAGCCCCGGCAGTCCGAGGTTGTGAATGGACGCCACAAGCCAGTTGACGTCGCGGCGTTCGGTCTCATTGATGTCGAGCGTGCCGTTCAAATCGATGACATTCGCCTCCATGCCCGCAATGAGCAGAATGCCGCGGTATAAAAGCGGCAGTTCATGCATAGAATTAAAGAACCACGGGCCGGGCGCACCGGGCATGGTGCGGGCGTGGTCGGTGATGGCGATGGCTTTGAGGCCCTTTTCCGCAGCGGAATCGACCATTTCGCGAATGGTGCTATACGCATGCGTAGACGCCAGCGAATGTGTATGCAAATCTGCAATGATGTTATACATGATGATGTTTTCTCACTTTCAGCTAACCTTAAACGCGGTTAAAAGTCTTTGATGAAACTTTCTTCAGGAAGTTTACAGGTTCTTAGGGCAGCGCCCTAAGTCGCTTTCCGCAGAAAGCGAAACCCTTTTGCCTACCCCAAAACTAGGAAGGTAGTCGGACAATCCGGTGAATTGTCCGACCGCAGGAAACCCTATCAAGGGGGTTTCTGAACAAGATGCCAAAACATCTGTTTATCCTAAAATCATGCTGTTAAATATCCAAATCTCGCTTAATCTCCTCGTGCGGCATCATGGAAGCATCCATGCCGAGCGCGGAGAGCAGCTCGTAGGCGGCGTTGTAGCCCATTTTCTTCTGGCGGTTGTTCATCGCCGCAACTTCAATGATGATGGCAAGGTTACGGCCGGGCTTTACCGGGATCGTCATCACCGGCACCTTGATGCCGAGAATCTCCGTGTATTCGCTGTCCATGCCCATGCGGTCGTAGACCTTCGTCGCGTCCCAGATCTCCAGGTTGATGCACATGTCGATTTTCTCCTGCAGCTTAACGGCGCCCATACCGAAAATGCGACGGGCGTTGATGATGCCGATGCCGCGCAGCTCGATGAAGTGGCGGATGTTCTCCGGGGACTGACCGACGAGCGATTTGCTGGATACGCGGCGAATTTCCACCGCATCGTCCGCGATGAGACGGTGGCCGCGCTTGATGAGCTCAATGGCCGTCTCGCTTTTGCCAACGCCGCTGTCGCCGACAAGCAGAATACCTTCGCCGTAAACCTCCACCAAAACGCCGTGGCGTGTGATGCGCGGCGCAAGCTCGACGTTCAAATACGCAACGAGCGACGCGACAACATTTGAGGTCGACTCCGTCGTGCGCAGCACCGGCACGTGGTACGTTTCGGCAATCTCCATGAAGTCCTTGCCGGGGTCAATACCGCGGGCAACAATCACTGCCGGCGGCTTCAGGGACAGGTAGCTGTCCAGCGCCATGGCGCGGCGCGATGGCTTCAAGCTCTCCAGCATGTACATTTCCGCACGGCCTAAAACGGCGATGCGATTCGGGTCAAAATATTCGTGGTAGCCGTTCAGCTCCATGCCGGGGCGAACAACGTCTCTCGATTGAATCAAAATATCATCGGCGCTCTTCGGCAGAAAAGCGGTCTCAAGCTGTAACTCGTGAATGATCTTGGAAAGCGGTATGGTGTAAACTTCCGGCATCGTGATCTTCCTCCCTAAAGTTAAGACGGCTGCAAAAGCCTTTTTATGCTGTTTTAGCGGCTTTTGCTCCCTTGTTTTCGGCGTCCCACACAAAGCACGCCTAAGGTACCTGTTATCTTATATTATTATAGCGGATTTGCCGCCAAAAATCAACTCAAACTCCGCTTACCCATGCAGCGCATAAATTCTTCTTGAAAAGTCCGTTTTTGTGCGCTATACTGGTGAAAACAAAGCGCTTTCGCGCACGAAAGGACGGTGAGCGATATGGTTCGGATCAATTACCACGCATTTTGCTTCCGAATCCGATTCGATGTGCTCCGTGCAGGCTCTATGGACAGAGACTAAGGCTATCCATTTGTACGGAGCGATTCTTTGGATCGCCTGATGTATTCTGTCTCGGCCTGCTTTTTTGAATGTACAAACCAATTCAAAAACAGGAGCGATAAAAATGACAGAATTCAGTTTTTCACATGTAAATAAAAATTTCGGCTTCAAGCCCGTCTTAAAAGATTTGAGCTTTGAAGTGATGACCGGTGAGCGCGCCGCGCTCATCGGGCGCAACGGCACGGGTAAATCGACCATTTTAAAGCTGCTTGCGGGCGAAGAAATCCCGGACAGCGGTAAAATCGTCCCTGCGCCGCGGTGCGAACACTGCGCTTTTGGAACAGATTCCCCGCCTGCGCGGCAAAGACGCAACCGTGTACGACGTGCTTTGCGAGCCGTTTACGGAAGTTTTCACCGTTGAAGCGAAGCTGCGCGAACTGGAAGAAAAGATGACGAGGATTTCGAGCGCTATGCCGACGTATACACCGAGGCGCAAAGCCGGTATGCGGCGCTTGGCGGCTATGACGCAGAAACGCGGCTGAAAAAACATCGTGCAGGGGTTTAAGCTGAACAGCCTGCTCAAGCGACCGTATAATGTGCTCAGCGGCGGGCAGAAGACCGTTGTGAACCTCGCCGCCGTCGTCCTGCGTGAGCCGGATATTCTGCTGCTCGACGAGCCGACAAATCACCTCGACATGCAGACGCTCGACTGGTTTGAGGGCTTCCTCGCAAAATACCGCGGTACGGTTTTAATGGTCTCGCACGACCGCCGGTTTTTAGACCGTGTGGCAACGCGCACGCTCATTTTAGAGGACGGCATCTGCACAAGCTACCCCGGCGGCTACACAGCTGCGAAAGAGGAGCAGGAACGCCAGATGCTCCTCGAATTCGAGCAGTACAAAAACCAGCAAAAGCAGATTGAAGCGATGAAAGCCGCCATCAAACGTTTTCGTGAGTGGGGCGCGCAGGCGGATAATCCGAAGTTCTTCCGCCGCGCCAAAATGCTGGAGCTGCGCCTTGAGAAAATGGAGATGATAAAGCGCCCGCAGCTTGAAAAGCCCAAAATCCCGATGCGCTTTGCGGGCGACCGCACCGGGCGCGAGGTTTTAAAGCTTACGGGTTTCTCCCTTTCGTTCGGCAAAACCGCGCTGTTTGAACAGGCAGAGCTGCTTGTGGAGGAAAAGGACCGCATGGCGTTTCTCGGCGCGAACGGCACGGGCAAAACATCGCTTTTACGCGCAATTTTCGGGGATGTCCCGTTTTCCGGTACAGCGAAGTTCAACCCCTCCGCGCAGCTTGGGTATATTCCGCAGGAAATCCGCTTTTTAAACGACAAGGACAGCGTGCTCGAAGCATTCCGCCGCGAGTGTGTTTGCGGCGAGGGTGAAGCGCGGCAAATTTTAGCAAAGTATTACTTCTGCGGCGCGGCGGTGATGAAGCGCGTCTCTTCTCTTTCGGGCGGTGAAAAAGTGCTGTTAAAGCTCGCCGTTCTTTTGCAGAACCGCGTGAACTTTCTCATTCTCGACGAGCCGACGAACCACATCGACATTGAAACGCGTGAGATGCTCGAGGACGCTTTGTTGGAGTTCTCCGGCACCTTGTTGTTCATTTCGCACGACCGCTATTTCATCGATAAGCTTGCGACGAAGATCGCCGTGCTCGAAAACCGGAAGATCAACGTTTTCGACGGCACCTATGCGGACTATCTGCGCGTGACGGGTCACGCATAAGCGAGCCGAAATGCAATGAAATAACAAAAGCCTTACGCCTTGCTCTTTTTTTGAGCTTGGTGTAAGGCTTTTTGCCGTTTATGCTTTCTTTTTCAGTCGGATCCCACACGCCCAAAAGGTAAAACGCGAGCGACAATGTACTGGAAATCACCCAGCCGAACGGCCACGAAAGCCAGATGCCCGTGATGCCGAACAGGTGCACCAGAATAAACGCCAGAACAACGCGCAGAATGAGGTCTAAGAACGTGGTAATCATAAAATATACCATTGCGCCCGCACCGCGCAGCACGCCGTCCGCGGCAAGCTTTAATGCGAGGAACAGGTAGCACAGCGAGACAATAAGCAGAAATTTTTTGCCGATCTCGATGGCCTCCGCCGAGGTGCTGTTCATAAAGAGCAGCAGGAGGTTTTCGCCGCGGAACACATACGCGCCCATAAAGACGAGCGCCACAGCAAGCGACATCACAAGCCCTGCTTTGAAGCCGCTGCGCACGCGTTTCATTTTGCCCGCGCCGATGTTCTGCCCCGTAAAGCTCGAAACCGAGTTGCTGAGCGCCGTCAGCGACGTGATGGCGAACGTGTTGAGCTTTACGCCTGCGGAATAGCCCGCGATGGCGGAGGAGCCGAAACCGTTGACAAGTCCCTGAATGCACAAATTGCCGACCGAAACGAAGCTTTGCTGCAAAATGCTCGGAATGGCTACGATTGAAATACGGCGCAGCATCGCACCGGAAAACAGCGCAGGCTTTTCTTTTGTCTCAACGGACTTTAAGCGGTGCAAGACCGCCCAGAACGCACACGCGGAAGCCACGCCCTGCGCGAGGAACGTCGCCCACGCAACACCGCCGACGCCCCAGTGGAATATGATGACGAACACGGCATCGAGCACGATGTTGCCGACGGACGACGCGATCAAAAACCACAGCGGCGTTTTGCTGTCGCCGAGCGACGTGAACACGCCGGAAGAAATGTTGTAGATAAAAAGGAACAAAAGCCCCCAAATGTAAATAGCAAGGTACAGCGCCGTATCTTCCATGATGTTCTCCGGCGTGCCGAGCATGCGTAAGATTGGCTCGCACAGCACCGTGCCGACGACTGTGAGCACCACGCCAAGCACCGCAACAGAAATAAAGCCCGTATACGCCGCCGTTTTCATTTCTTTAAAATCCTTCGCGCCGAAAAGCTGCGAGATGACGACCGAAATACCGATGTTCATGCCGAACGCGACCGCCATGAAGATCATCGTCACGGGGTACGAAGCGCCCACCGCCGCCAACGCGTCTTCACCCGCAAATTTGCCCGCGATGACGCTGTCTGCGATATTGTAAAGCTGCTGGAACGCCACACTCAAAAGCATCGGCAGCGTGAACCGCAGCAAAACGCTCGCCGGCTTGCCGGTCGTTAAGTCCTTATTCATGTCCGTTTCCCCTTCTCTTTTCAAAATACGCACATTATTATCCACATTATTATAAGGAATTACAACCAAAACGGCAATGTTCAAAATGCCCAAGCATTTTCATCCACGTGCGGAAAAGACTGCGCGTTCGGCAAAATCCCGCCCAAAGTCATAAACAAAGCCCGCCGAAAAACGCATTTAAAACGTCTTTCAGGCGGGTTTGTTCACTTCTATGCACGTCAGCGCGCCGTTTTCCGCTTTGTACAGGCGCGTGCAGTATTTCAGCGCGCCCGGGCGGTGCGTCGTCAAAATGCACGCGGTGTCCGGCAGCGCGGTTAAAAGATTTTTCAGAACCTGCGCTTCGGTCTTTTCATCAAGCGCCGAGGTCGCTTCGTCAAGGAGCAGGATCGGCGCGCCGCGCAGCACCGCGCGGGCGATGGCGATGCGCTGCGCCTGTCCCTCGGAAAGCCCGCCGCCATGTTCCGTGATCTTCGTGTTCACGCCGTTTGGCAGCGATGACACAAACGCCCATGCGCAGGCGGTTTTGAGCGCCGCTGTCATTTCCTCCTCCGTGGCGTTCTCTTTTGCCATGCGCAGGTTCTCCGCAATCGTGCCGGAAAACAGCGTGCTGCCCTGCGGTACATACGAAAACGCACAGCGCGTCTCCGACGCTGATGACGATTTCGCATCCATTCTTCCCGCGCAGCACAGCACGTCCGCTTTCCGGGTAAACGAGT